>ENA-ORDA01001665-ORDA01001665.1-marine-metagenome-genome-assembly--contig:-NODE-1665-length-18323-cov-4.920531_pt1 | contig 18323 bp, 14 predicted proteins | sample MGYA00237778_ERZ508506 | MGnify/ENA primary metagenome ERZ508506 (study PRJEB26177, sample SAMN06267891) | marine metagenome | isolation source: Monterey Bay, California, USA | place: Pacific... | reverse complement strand
TCTTCGGTCGCCTCCACGTCCTCCACGGTCACCATCTCGTCCGCCGCTGTAGCCACCTCTTCGGTCGCCTCCACGTCCTCCACGGGAATCCCCTCCTCGAGAGTCTCCTCCCGGTCGAGGTTTTCCACATTGGTTACATTCAGTTCTGAATGAGAAGTTGTCGTTCTTACATGAAGGACAAATCCAGTCATTTCGATTATGTTGTTCTTGATTGCGAGGTCTTCGGTCGTCACGTCCGCCACGGTCATCTCTACGTCCGCCACGGTCATCTCTACGACCGCCACGATCGTTTCTGAAAGAGCTGCCACGTTCCTGAACGTTACCTCGCTTTGATTTTCCACAACTATTGCACTCAGTTCTGAAAGCGAAATTATCGTTTCCACAGGATGCACAAAGCCAGTCGGTTCGTTCTTGGTCATTTCTTCCACGGGAATTGTTGTCTCTTCGATCGAAGGAACGTTCTCGGTCACGGCTAGGACGTTCTTCTCTGAATTCACGACGAGGAGCACGTTCTTCACGTTCCTTCTTCGCTCGTACAGTCACGGTTGAGCCAATGAATTGGTTATTCTCTTGCTTTCGATCGAGGTGCGCAACATGAACGAGAGGGGACTCGGTTGAACCGAGAACAGAATCGACTTTTCCGATGTAGTGTCCATCTTCCTCTCGAACAATAATTGAGCCCAATGCGGGCGATGATCCACTGAACGTTACCAGCAGACCTAATTCGTGACTTGCGCGGTCAACTACACCTCTAAACATGGCTCTCAACTCCGACGTGGCGACACACTATGTTTCATACTGTTGGTCAGTCTTTACGTCCAGAGACCCATCCTGCGGCCACTAAACCAATGAGCAGTGTTGCGATTAGTCCCGGTGCAGGTAAGATTCCTGAACTTTCTCCGTCATCGGATTCCGTGTTCTCATTTCCATTGTTATCAACAGCACCTGCATTTGGATCTACAACTTGTATTGTGAGTGTTGTCGTATCTCCTGATTCATCAGTTGCCTTAACATCTACAGTGTATGGTGACTGGACATCATTTTGGATACAATTGGCGATTGATACTTGAATCTCCCAAGCGAGGTTCTGACGGTCAAAATTTGTTGTTTGTCCATCACATATCACAAGTGTAAGAGTTACATCTTGTCCATCTGGATCAATGACGTTCCCTGTGAGTGTAAACTTCAATCCATCGAGTTCCCATTCTGCTTCTTGACCTTGTAGATTCGTTTCAATTGAAATTGTTGGGGGCGTGTTTTCTTTTTCAATGTCAAAGTCCATCATAAAGGTGTAATCAAGCATCCCTTGGGCGGTTGCAGTCCCCATGACCATCACCTCTCCTGGACTCATTCCTGTCAGGGACAAGTCCATGACTGCACCTTGGGTACTAACTACTTCTGTAACAGAAGGTCCCATGCTTTGATCCTGGTGTGCATGTGCGGTTACAGTAAGAGAAGACACGAGATCAGTTGCACTTGGAGAGAAGGTAATCGTATCTCCTTGAGCAGAGATTGCTCCTGTGGCTGTCAGAACTCTTCCAAAGGTATAATTTCGATGTTCTGAAGTCTCTGCACCAAATGCATCAACTCCAGCACATTGAGCAGAAGCGGATTCTCCACCTGCTGTAACGAATAAAGAAGCATCCTCGTCCATGCGGACAGACCATCCATCGTATTGGTCGAGCGCACTGAAATTACATCGTAGGTTCCATCCACTTTCGTCAATAACCCATGTGCCAGCTTCAGTTGAAGCAAGTTCTTCCCCGTTGGTAATGCCGAGGGGGATGATGGTTCCTTCAGAAGGTGCTATCGATGACCAAACAGGAGCCTCATTTGTGAAAGGTGCCATTGTTGTGAAATCAATAAATAAATTTCGAACCATTGGATATGAACCAAGCGGGTAATCGACATCTGCTACTATTCGTAGACGACCATCAGGCAAGAATTCGCTGACTGGGGCTGTAAGTTCATCTTGCATGACACCATCATCGTAGAATCCCATTTCTGCTACTCTGAGTCCTTGTTCAACAGGGAAGGTCAAAACGAGTCGAGCATCGGTAATGTTTGTAATGTTCATAGCAAGAGTGAAGTTTGAACTACCCTGATTTGGGAGTTGATCGAACTGAACGTTATTACTTTCTCCTGCCTTGGTCAAAAGGAGGATTTCTAAATCGTCTGTTACAGTTACAGGGACTTCTTTACATCCAGGATCGGAAAGTGCGCTGCTGCAAGAACGTTCCTGGGGGTGGTCTTCAGGAACAAGGTTGACCTCATCTAGAGCAATTCCATCTTCAACGAATTCAAGATCATTCCAGTCAACACTTCCTCGGTGAGCGATACCTTCACGAATCCCAAGACGAGTTTCCATGTCTGCAATGCACTTCGGTCCGATTGAACGTACTGCTTCTCTTTCATCCGTTGACATCCAGTCATCTGCGCCACCGGGAACTCCTTCAAACAATCCATCGAGATTGTCACGAACAACAGCCGACTTACTTCCGTTTACCCATGCTTGCGCATCCATGGCGCCAGTTGCCCAGTCATCATTGATGTCAAGGTTGAAGAGGGCGAAATCATACTCAAAGAGGTCTTCAAATGTAAGGCCACTGCAATCGACATCAAGGCTTCCTTGTCGTCCAGATGTTGCTTGTGGTTGGGCCTCGTTTTCCAATGTAGAAGTCTCTATTGAAGGCGTGAGAATTGCCAGCAGGAGCATCACGAGTACGGGAATCATGACAAGACGACTACGACTCTATTCATGAAGTCTTGGTTAGAAAACATCACGGTACGAGACGTTTGATACGTCGTGTGAACCATAATAATGGGAAAACTGTCCACGCTAATGCTGCCATAACGACTCCTGTAGACGAAACACCTCTGTTGACATCCTCCAATCGGGTTTCAAGCAAATGATGGTACACTCCGTTAGGGGATAATAGATCCAAACGTCCTTCGAAAACAGAATAGGAAGCATCTTTAGATTCACCAACAGCAACGCCATTTAGAGCAGCAATGAGGGTCGTAAACAATACCCATAGCAAGGTGAAAAGGAACCACAAACCAATCGAGAATGCAATTGCAGAACCTTGTTCTTTAGCTAAACTAGATGCGAGTAGAGCAAAGACCGTGTACCATAGAAGTACAAGCCAAGCAGCCACAACGAAGACAATAGAATCACCAGCGGATATCCACATGTCGCTTCGATAACCAACGAGCCACATCGAAATGAGCATCAGGACTGTTACTGGAACTGCGATACTTGCCCAGTTCCCAATCACGAGAATCATCGATTGTCTCCATCGCGGCATTGGTTGAGATAGTCGTAGCTCAAGAACACCGCTTTGCCTGTCCTTGCTAATGCCATCGTGTGCTAATAGAACTGCAGCCATTGTTCCAGCGAACACAATACCAATACTTGCCAAGAACATCGTCTCTGCTGCGGTCTCAGGAACCTGATCCGCTGGCAATTGAATGTTAGGGTCTGAGAAACCCCACGCCATACCAGGAATGAAAAGAAACAGAATAGGTAACATGATCAACATTCGAGTTGATAGGAATCGCCTACGGAATACACCCATGATAAGTTTCCACATTCGAGATGAAGGCGTCATTCTTCTTCCTCCTGCAATGTACGCATAGGCAGCCACGCACTGTTTTCTACATCCATGCCTATACTTTGCCGATCGAGTCCGGTCGCAGCACAAAGTAACTCGATTAACGATGGTTGGATTTCTCTCCATGTTATGACGCCAATTCCTGACTTTACGATGTCTTTTAGCAAATTCAAAGGAGCATTTTGCAATATCATATGGTGAGTGTTATCAGTTGAAGAATGTTCCAATATTTCGAGACCTTGAACAAGTTTCTTCGGTAATTCTGAGTCTAAGCATACCTCTGTGAGTTGCTTAAAGCCTAATTTTTCTTGAATCGAAACCGTTGTCCCATGGGCAACTAACTGGCCGCGATGAAGCAATGCGAGTGTGTCAATGAGTTGGTCTAATTCGAATAGATGATGACTCGATACCACAACTGCAATTCCCTTTCGAGCGAGTGACTGAAGCAGACGCTTGAACGCCTCAATTGCAACAGGATCCATCCCATTGAAAGGCTCATCCAAAACGAGAACATCTGGGGTCCCAAGCAGAGCAATGCCAAGTGAAAGTCGTTGTCTCATTCCTTGACTAAGTGAATCCAGAGCAGATGATGCTCTGTTCTTTAGCCCAATGACATTAATTATTTCTAAAGCAGAATCTTTCGAACAACCTCGTAGTAAAGCAAACTCAACAAGCGTTTGTTCAACCGTTTCGTGGCCAGACCAGCGTACGTGTTCTGGCATAAATCCAACGCGTCTTCGTAATTCCTGGCTGGATAGAACCTTCCCATTGGCACTAACATTGCCAGATTCAATAGGCAAGACTCCACTCATCATCCGAAGAAGCGTCGTTTTTCCAGCACCATTTGTACCTACAAGGCCGACGATTTGGCCGCTTTGTAAGGTTAAATCGAGTTCTGCTATCCCAGCACCGTGTTGCTTTTTGAAAGGGTTGAACCATTTTGGAGCCGGTACTTTATGACGGAACTTGACGGATGAAAACTCCATCACATCCATGTCTCCCATGCTATGGCTATCCCGTCACCTCACTCAAATGCTTTGTTTTTCCATTGATGTTCCCAAATACATATCATGGAGGGAGTGAATCTGAATTCATGGGGTTGACTTCAAGCGTTGTTGGCTTCTTCTTCATTTTTCTATCTGTGCCGATAAGTTACGGCCTTCATCGATGGAGGAAACGAGAGGAGGCAGAAACGTTCGAGCAATTCCTCGGTTCGAAAACCTCCTATTTCACTCTCGTAGGTATTGCTGCTTTGTGGCTGGTCCCATACGGTCTCTTTGTCCTTATACCGATCATCTTCACACTGTCAGTTGTAAGTCCAGCAGGCCGAATAGATTGGAAAGAATATCGAAATGAACGACTTATTGCAGTATTCTTTGTATTTTTGATGCTCGGGCTATCAGGATTGATTCCCTGTGATGAACCACGTGCGCCAGAGGAATGGGGGGAACCGTTTGCAAAGGAGAACCCGTATGCTCCAGCATGGCCTGCAAGTGAACAATTCACTTGGATTCTTGTTGATGACTTAGACGCCTCAAATTTTGAAGTCGTTCAAAGCCTGCGTATACGTACGCCTCATCAGTTTGGGACGTTTAGTCAAGTTGAGTCTTCTGTAGCAATCTCCTCATTTTTAGGCCTAGAGAATGAACGAATGCGGCAGGCAATCGATATCGTAGACGAGCGAATATCCTTTATTCGAATCGACAGTGATGAATTCAAACTGGAGCAAAGAGGCGAGGCGCAAGAACACACGTTCCGGCCTTCTTCGGGAGATGTCAAAATGAACGTCTGGGTGTATGATTGTCTTGCCACATCAGGTACGAACTCCGACGGAACAAAGATTGGAGAAGTCGTCATTGCTGGAGAGGCTGGATGGGGCGGAGTGCTTGACTTAGTAGTCATTGTACGACCGGTATTCCATGATGCTATTTCATCAGATCCATTCGCTGAAACAATTGTTTCAACTTGGCTGGAATCAGAAGTTTAGGTCTTACGAAACTTTATGTACATTCTATTTTTAGGGGGGCCGAAAACGGAGAGCCTCTACATGCGACCTAACACTAAAAAACCACTACTGCTAGCCTTTTTGATTCTGATTGCCTCTGTTGCCGGTTGTATCGGCAACGATGATGATGATGATAAAGAAACATTGACCATCGCTTTCAGCTTGAAAGATGATTACACAAATGTTGACGAAAACCCACAACGATTTGCTGATTACTTGGCAGATACTCTCGACATGAATGTTGAATTGTATCCAATCGATTCTGAAGGGGCAACTCTTCAAGCACTACGATTCGGAAACGCTGATATTGCATTCATGGACGGTGCTGCTGCCTGGATTGGATGGCAGCAATATGGTCTTGATGCCCTTGCAGCTGACCAAAAGAGCGATGGCCGTACCTACTACGATGCCCATGCGGTTGTTCTGAAAGACTCCGAGATGGCTTTAGCCAGTCTCGATAGCGATGATTCTACAGATCCTTTCTCCCTTCTTGCAGGAAAGACATCTTGCCACACTGGCTGGCTAAAGTCTGCTGGAATGCTTCTTCCGATGGGACATCTTATCGGAAATGGATATGCAAATGTTATCGGTGATTCTGATGACATCGAATCCGTTCGTTCAACAATTCTCAACTACTTCAGTGAAGATGCGAGCATACCTGACTCGGGAACGCCTTACTATTCCTACTCTGGAGCACTTCGCTGTCTATCAGAAGGCGCAGGCGACGTAGCTTTCGTTAAGGATTCAACAGTTGCATCCTATTGTGCAAATACAGATGCACTGACAAACGAAGACTGGTGTCTCTCATCGGATGAGTATATTCTCTTGCCATCCTATGGTCAAGCACCATCTCACCCAGTCATGTACAATCCTGAACTTCTTGACAGCGGAAAAGTCACATTGATTCAAGATGCTTTAGTTGCCATGAAGGATTCAACAGAGGGAGAATCAATTCTTACCTCTGTTCTGAACACACCTTCTATCGTAAAGACCACTGCAGCAGATCACCTTTCATCGTATGGCGCTCTTGTACAAGATGTTCCAGGAATTGAATCATACTTCGGTACCAAATACAGCATTACAGATACTGTGAGCCCAACTGTCTCTAATATCAGAATTGCATTCGAAATAAAGGATGACTATACCGACGTGGACATGAACCCCCAACTTCTTGCGGATTACATCGCTGAAGAAACAGGTGTCACAGTAACTCTGTACCCAGTTACTTCAGAAGGAGCAATCATCGAAGCACTTCGCTTTGGAAATGCAGATATTGCATTCATGGATGGCGGTGCTGCATGGATGGGCTGGCAAGAATACGGTCTAGCGGCAATGGCTGCTGACACCAAGTCTGATGGCCGAACATACTACGATGCACATGCTGTTGTCAAAAATGGAAGTGACATCGCTGACGCTTATCTAGACGGAGATGATTCAACAGATCCGTTTGCAATGCTGGAAGGAAAGACATCATGTCACACAGGATGGCTCAAGTCGGCAGGAATGCTGCTTCCTATGGGCTTCCTTATCTCTGAAGGATATGCTCCAGTTGTTGGTTCACAAGATGATATCGAATCCTTGCGTTCAACAATCAACTCCTTTTTCAACGATGATGCGAGCATTCCTGACTCTGGAACACCGTACTACTCCTACTCAGGAGCAGTTCGTTGTTTGTCTGAAGGAGCTGGTGATGTAGCATTCGTTAAGGATTCAACAATCCCTGGATACTGTGGAAACGACAACGCTTCAGATAATGAAGACTGGTGTCTTGCAGAAGAGGAATATATTTTGCTTCCATCATATGGATCAGCACCATCCCATCCAGTTATGTACAATCCTGACAAAATCGATGTTCAGACACGGACTGCAATTCTTAACGCACTTCTTTCTCTGAACAGTGAAATGTACGTCGAAGATTATCCAATGATGGGACAGACAGTCACTGGATGCTATGATGTCAATACACACGTTGTGGATTCAAATCAGTCGAAAGGAGAATGTGGCGATCAAATCCTCGCTAACATCCTCAATACAGGCGGATTGGTTGAAGTAAATACACAAGAGCACATGGGAATCTATGGCAACCTCATCGGTTCCATCCCAGGTATCTCGACATACTTTGATACAAAGTACGAAATTGAGGCTTAATCGTAGGCCTGAATAAGTTCCACGTTATTGAATAAGGAGATGCATTCGGCTACAGCATAGGGGGGAGTCGAATGTCAATACAACAACCAGTGTTAGAGTTGAAAAACGTAGACATTGGTTACAACGACGCATTAGTCAATAACGTCATTGCCCGAGTCCTCCCTGGTGAAATCATCGCTGTGCTCGGCCCTTCTGGAATAGGTAAGACCACGTTGATCCGGACGATTGCAGGACTTGTTGAACCTCTTAAAGGGGAAGTAACACTCCATACTAAGAAAAAAGGTGGATTAGGTTACATTCCTCAACGACTTGGTTTGGTTCGTCATGCGAGTGTTCGCCACAATGTCAATCTTGGAGCAAAGGCGGGTGTTCCGTTCTCAAGAACAATGTTTGAGGAACGTAAAACTCGCGTCGAAGAAGCAGCCAAAGCTCTTGGAATTGAAGACAAACTGAAAGAACCAGTGCGTCGCCTTTCCGGCGGACAACTCCGACGTGTAGCGACTGCTCGAGCTCTTGCTCAGCGGCCACAAATTCTTCTTGCTGATGAGTTTCTAAGTGAACTTGATCATCAAAATGTGGAAGTTGTTATCAAAGCAGTTCAAACATTACTCGAAGATGGAACTTCGATTATCATGGTTGAACACCATGAAGAGAACGTCCGATTATTCGCCACTCGAATTTGGCTGATTAAGGATAATCATCTACATGATTACTCATTGGAAGAATGGATGGATATAGATGAATCAAGCTGGCGGGAGCAATATATGGAGGAAGAAGAATGAGAGGCGGATGGATTCTTGCAGTCCTCTCCCTGCTCTTCCTTGCATGGCTTGTCCTCAATGATCTCGTAGATGATTGGGGAAGACTCGAAGGAGGGATGGACAATCTTGTCATCTTCGTGGAAGAAAGTATGTGGCCTCCAAATTGGTCTGTTCTAGAAGCACAATCCTATCCAGTTTGTGAAAATGAAATCGAAATATTCTGTTCAGTAGGTTATCTTGGAATGATGGAGACCATCAAGATCGCCTTCGTTTCAACAATGCTTGGTTTCATTGGAGCTCTTTGCCTTTCATCACTGGCGGCTCGAAATCTTGTGCCTCTCTATGTCGCACTTCCGTTCAGATTCATTCTTGCAGCAACAAGAAGTCTTCCGTCCCTTATTTGGGCTATTCTCTTTGTCATTGTCATAGGATTTGGCCCATTAGCAGGTGTTCTAGCAATGACCTTCTACACGATTGGATACCTTGGTAAGTTGCAGTATGAAGCCTATGAAGGCATGCCGAGTGATTGTTTGGAAGTAAGTCGAGCAATGGGCCTATCGCATCCAAGCACGGTTGTTTCTGTAGTGATTCCCGAAACGGGGAATCATCTCTTGAGTCAGTTGATGTTCATGTTTGAATACAATGTTCGTCACGGTACAGTCATCGGAATTGTAGGTGCAGGTGGAATTGGATATTACATCACAACTTACCTGAAGTTTTTACAATACGACAAAGTTCTAGCACTCCTGATCATTATCTTCTTTGTCGTAGTTGTCATTGACTTACTCTCGTTAATGATTCGTTCTTTCGTCACCGATGAAGGAGACGTACGCCGACCAACGTGGTTGAGAGGCATGATCAAAATATGGAAGAAGCGTAGTGCTTCAAATGATGTTGAGTGATTCAATCCGCTGCAATGTGCAATGCACCATTCTTGTAAAAGATTTGAATTCTGTTAGGAACTTTACGAGAAAGCGAGGCTACAGCCTCGTATATTGTGTCTTCATCAACCTTGAATGCTTTAGCAGCCTTCGACGTTGACCACGGCTCGATATGGAACTCTGATTCAACCAGCCATGTTAAGAGACCCGTTTCGAATTCATCCAAATCGGTGCTCTGGTCATCTGCCATGTACAGAGCATAAACTTCCAACATATGAGGAAATCGGCCCTGAGGAAAGGAAATTAAGTACGAGATACTTCATTTTTGTATTTTTATTTGATTAATACAAGGTATATTTTTTCAATCGTTTGACATTAAATTGTAAAGTTGATTTCTGAAAAGATTCTGTTGAGATCAAAATCGCAGCACATAGAAGATGTATTTTCGGTCTACTGCGAGATATCTGAACTGAATTCATTGAACAAGGGTTCGTATACTTGTTTTGCACCGCTAGATTCGGAGGGCGATGAGATGGTTAGTGGAAGCCAAAAAATCATATTGTCAAATTCCTCGCTTGGTCACACGAATCCAATGGCTACAGGATCAACAGGGCATCAATCAGTTCTTGATGGCCTTTCCATGATTTCAATTAAATTAGCACCAGGAAACGTAGAAGTGGTTAAATCCTTGACGTCCGAAGGCCTCAACCTAAATCAACGGCTTGATCTTATAAGAAGAATCAACGCCAATTTAGGAGAAGAAATATTTGAATTCTCAACGTGTAATCGTGTCCTATACGTTGGTTTTTCCACAACATGTGACCTCCTTGAAAAATCTATACTGGAAGCATTCGAATTAGAGGAAGCACCCTTTAAGAAATATTCAGGTATGTCAGTTTGGCGTAATTTAGTGAAGATCTGTAGCGGTTTAGACTCCTTCATGCTGGGCGAATTGCAAGTAATGGCACAATTCAGAGACGCTATCGCTTGGCACAAAAAGAATAATCTTCTTAGCGTCCACAAGGCAACTTTTTTTGATCATATCATTGCGGCTAATCGCACCATAAGGAAGGAATTTGGTTTTACAAATACAACTGAATCCATGCTAAATCTTGCCACCAATAGTTTGGAAAAAATCCTCTATGAAAATTCAGATGTTTCTCCTGTTGTCCTTGGCTTTGGAGACATGGGCTCAAAAGCTATATCCACATTATTGGAACTTGGGCAAAATGACGTTACAGTTGTATCTCGATCAATAGGAAAATGTGAATCGAAATATCCAGAACTCGTTAAACAAGTGCGTCTTATTTCGTTTGAAGAATGGCACAGTTGTACCAACAAAACAAAACTTGTAATTTCAACGATTCGTGCAGAAAAACCTGTTTACAACCAAAATACTCCGTTACCGATTGATGAAGATGCAGTTGTGATGGATTTTTCATGGCCACCTTCGATTGATTCTTCGATCATAGTGAAGCAATCCAACTACTTTGGTATGCAGCATTGGATTCGAGAATCCCGTCAATATGGAAAGGAATGGGATTATACTTCGACGATTAAGAAAAGCGAAGTTGCCATTTCAGATGTGGAATCCAAGTTCATGGGGGCTCTTACTGACCGTAACGAAGCTATGTTCCGGTCTCGCATGTACAAACTCCTAGAGGAACTCTCATTGGAGTGGGTGTCATATGACTCTGTGATGGAAACAGAAGAGCCTCTGTTGCAACCGTTCTCAAGAGAGATTGCTACATGGATATGCATGAAAAAAGACGGTTTCTCCATCGATGAGATTGGGGATATGATCTTCCAAACAAAACGAGAACTAAATCAAAACCTATTGCAAAAGGTCGCTCATGATGTACAACAACTCGTTTACGGCCTGAGCGCAAAATCTACGGCATAGGGGGCCTCTATCTGTCACTGCTTCGTATAGGCACCAGAACTTCTTCATTAGCCATGTGGCAGGCTCGACAGGTTGAAAAATTGTTGAATGGGAAGGGTATTGAAACCAAAATCGTTGGCATTTCCACTTCTGGAGATCGTTCTCTAGGAGGGGATCTTTCTTCCGATGTTGGACAATTTATTCACGCAGTTGACAAACAACTGATTGATGGAGAAATAGACTTAGCAGTCCATTCAAGTAAAGATGTCCCCGTTAACATCGATGATTCAATCGATTGTTTGGCATACTTAGAACGAGGTTCAAAAAATGACATTTTACTCTTTGCAAGGACTGACAATGGTCAAACATTGCAAGAAGTGTTGTCAGGCCAAGAATCCTTTGAGGTCGAAACAGCGTTGAATTTCCTTCCTAAGGGGAGCACCGTTGGTACAGTATCTGGACGTCGACAGTCATTTTTGTTGAGTCAACGCCCTGATCTTATTCCACTCGCAGTCCGAGGTCGCGTTGAAACTCGACTGAAACGCCTTCAAGAGGGTCGTGTTGATTGTATTGTCCTAGCAGAAGTTGGGCTTCAACGGTTGCTTAATGCAGAGGTATTGGAGCCATATATGTTGAATTTTGGTGCTGTACGACTTTCACATCACCAATGGCCGACAGCCCCTGGCCAAGGTGCTATCAGCGTGCATTGCCTTTCCAAAGATAAACAGAAGCATGCTTTAGTGCGTTCTTTACTCAATCACCAACCAACAGAAGAAGCCGTTGTTCATGAACGTGCTATTCTTTCATCTGTAGGTGGAGGATGCCTCTATCCTGCAGGGATTCAAGTCGAAGAACAGAATGTAACGGTGAAAATTTCTCCTGAAAATTGGCGCACTGTGTTTTGTCAGGGCCGATCTTTTTCGACATTCCATTATGACGGAGATTTGACCGACCTTCAGATTACTCTTCCCGAAGAAACTTCAGAAATAAGGAACGATAAAATCGAGGGGCCAAAAATAGTATCAACGCTTAACTCAGACCGCCTTTCACTTTTGTTACAAAGTAAAGGAATCCCAGTTGTGAACCAGTCCGTTGTGACGCTGAGTCCGAATTATTCTAACTGGCCATCCCAGTTCTTAGATCCGAATAGTAATCGTTCATCATGGCCCTACCTTGTACTCACCTCTCCCTTCGCAGCCCGCTGTGCAGTTGAAATCTCTCAAAAGAATGAGGACATAAAACGCATTCAATGGATGGCAATTGGTGAAGGGACTGCTCGCGCTTGTTTCCGATTAGGAGTGACTGTGTCGGTATGTGCTCAAGCTAGAAACTCGAAAGAGTTCGCTAAATTCATTATCGAAAAGATTCCTAAGAGTACACCTCTCTTGTTACCTCGCTCTGATGTTGCTCCATCGTTCTTGAATGACGCACTCACTTCGGAAGGGTATGATGTGAGCGTGTGGACAGGCTATGAAAATCAAATGAAGTCTGTTTCGATGGTCGATATTGATTCTGAGAAGGATACTCTTCTTCTCTCTTCTTCCTCTTCAGCGAGGTCATGGGTTGAGAATGCTTTACCAATACCAACAAATATACTGTGCATGGGACAAAGCACAAAGGAACATATCGAAACACTCCCAGAGTTTTCTCAATCCATTGTGGAAGTATTAGATGGACCTACTGCAGAATTTATATCCAAATGGTGGAACAAAAGAGGTGAGATTGATGCAAACACGGCCGAGAATTAACCGCTGGACTCAATCCCGTAGAGACCTTATTTTTGGGACTTCAATTTCTCAATCGCTTGTTCAACCCCACTTTGTTGTAGCGGGTGAAAATATTAATCAGCCCATCGATGGGATGCCAGGTATACATCGGCAATCAGTCGATGTGTTGCTCGAAACGATTTCCAATGACGTCTCCATCGGCCTAAACGCTCACATGCTGTTTGCTGTGATCGAATCAGATCAAAAAGATGCGATGGCTACTGTTGCATCCGATTCTCAAATGCATGGCATACAAGCCGTTCGAAAATTACGAGAACGTTTTGGTGATCAGATTGTTTTGTTCACTGACGTCTGTTTGTGTACTGCAACAGACCACGGCCATTGCGGTCTACTTTTGGATGAGCACATCAACAATGATCAGAGTGTGCAACGCTTGGTTGAGATTGCACTAGCGAATGCAGAAGCAGGCGTGGACTATGTTTCAGTTTCAGATATGATGGATGGCCGTGTTTCGGCGGTCAGAGAGGCTTTTGAATCACATGGATTCCATTCTGTAGGAGTCCTTTCCTATGCTGTCAAATACGCTTCCTCATTTTATGGACCATTCAGAGAAGCAGCATCTTCCGCCCCAGTCTTTGGTGATCGTAGAAGCCATCAAATGGATATCCGATCCGGTTACTCCGAGGCTATCTTTGAGGCAAAGTCTGACGAATCAGAAGGCGCAGACATCATCATGGTTAAGCCAGGTTTACCTTATCTCGACGTCCTTCGTCAAGTCGCTGATGCAGTCAATCGACCAGTTGCTGTCTACAATGTGAGTGGTGAGTATACAATGGTCATGCAAGCCAACCAAGAGAGTGATCAATGTGGAAACATGGTTCGTGAGATATTACATGCCTTCAAAAGAGCGGGTGCTGACATCATAGTATCTTACCATGCTCGAGATGCAATTACTCAACAATGGATTGAATGAGGTTTTACCATGGATCGTTCTCTGTCAAATGAACTTCACACTGAAGCTTCAGTTCATCTTGTAGGTGGAGTGAATTCTCCAGTTCGGGCATTCAAATCAGTTCATGGAAACCCGATTTATTTTGAAAAGGCCTCTGGTGCAATTGTGACCGATGTAGATGGCAATGAACTTGTAGACTTCGTTCAATCATGGGGACCATTGATACATGGTCATGCTCATCCGAGCATTATCCAAACTGTATCTGAAAAGATGCAGAACGGAACTTCTTTTGGAGCACCCCACCTTGGTGAGATACAACTCGCAAAACACGTAAAAAAGCGATTTAAGCACATGGATAAAGTTCGATTTGTTTCTTCAGGAACTGAGGCTGTCATGAGTGCAGTCCGTCTTGCAAGAGGCTACACAAATCGAGATATTCTGATCAAATTTGAAGGGTGTTACCATGGTCACGTCGACTCTTTGATGGTAAGTTCAGGCAGTGGTTTAGCCACATTTGGTATTGCCAGCAGCCCAGGAATTCCTGCACAGACCGTTGCTACAACACTCATAGCCCCACTAAATGATATCGAAGCTGTGGAGTATCTTTTCCAAGAGCATGGTGATGAAATCGCAGCCATTGTCATCGAACCCCTCCCCGCAAATAACGGATTATTGATTCAATCGACTGAATTCCTACAGAATCTTAGAACGCTGTGTGATGCACACGGAGCACTCCTCATCTTTGATGAGGTCATTAGCGGTTTTAGATTCAAAGATGGAAGTTATGGTGATCTCTGTGGTATTGTTCCTGACATAACAGCTCTTGGTAAAGTCATAGGTGGAGGCTTACCAGTTGGAGCCTATGGTGCTCGTGATGAGATCATGCAACATCTTTCTCCAATCGGCCCCGTTTATCAGGCAGGGACTCTTTCAGGCAATCCTTTAGCGATGGCTGCTGGACTTCGAACTCTTGAATTGCTCAATGATGAAGCCTATGACCAACTTGAACACCTTGGTGCACTTTTGGAAGAAAAGGTACAGCATGTTCTCGAAAAACATGACATGCCGATGAGGCTTGTCCGGTTAGGTAGTCTGTTCTGGTTTTCACCTGGATCTCAATCTCCTCCTAGCCGTTCAGATATGATTCCAAAGGATGCTGCTGCTCTCTACGCCGATGTTCATCATGGACTGCTTGAGCGAGGATACATGCTCGCTCCTTCTGCCTATGAAATCGGTTTCATAGCCACAGCCCACGAAGAACACCACATTACAGGGATGGTTGATGCCCTTGATGATGTACTTCTTACAATGAGGGATTAACATGAATGGTAGAGAACGTATTTTGGGGGCATTGAATCTCCAACCAGTTGATCAAACTCCGGTTTGGTTCATGAGGCAAGCGGGGCGCCATCTTCCTGAATATAGGAAAATCGCAGCAGAACATTCCTTTTGGGAACGATGTCAAGATGTTGACTTGTGTACCGAAATAACACTTCAACCAATTAATCGCTACAAGAAATTAGATGCTACAATTGTCTTCAGCGATATTCTCACACCACTGCCAGGACTTGGATATGATGTTGAATATGGTGGAGGTATTCGAATCAGTGACTTTGAACTCTCGGATGTAGATGATTGGATTTCATTTTCAGCGAGAAAGCATGCTCCTTGGGCTGCGGACGGTATCAAGGCTGTAGGAGAGCACACTGGCGACAGTCTGGCTCGTCTCGGCTTTGCAGGCTGTCCATGGACGATTTGCATGTACCTCCTCTCTGGAGGGACTGGAGACAAAGATTTCCACAATGCTCGTGCAAAGATATTCTCAGATCGTGAATCTGCTCAACGGATGTTGATGTCTATGGGGGAAATCGTAGGTGAACTTCTGGCAGACCAAGTGAATCATGGAGGAGCAGATGCAGTGCAGTTGTTTGATACATGGGCGGGATTGTTATCACCTACGACATATCGTGAGTTAGCAATGCCTGCAACTCAACGGGCCATAGAAGTCTTCAAAGAGAAAACAGAAACGTATGTTCCTATCATCCATTATGCAAAGGGTTCAGGCCATCTTCATTCATGCATCCGTGAATTAGATATTAAGGCCATATCTCTCGATTGGCGAGACGACCTTTCTCAAAACCGTCAACAATTTGGAGACGATATTGCGTTCCAAGGGAACCTTGATCCATCGTATATGCATGGTTCCGTTGAAACAGCAAAACAAGCTACTCTCGATGTCCTAAGTGCAGCTGGAGATAAGCCAGGACATATCTTCAATCTCGGTCATGGATTCGCCCCATCGGCGAAAATAGATTGTGTTGAAACAGTATTGAGAACGATCACAGAGGGATGAGCATGCGTCAACTGATGATTGACATGGTGTACCGCATTCAAGACGAAATTTGTGAAGCCTTGAGTCTTCTTGATGAAACGAACTACAGAGAAGACATCTGGGAACGTGAAGAGGGCGGCGGAGGACGCAGCAGAGTCTTTTCAGATGGCTCTGTGTTTGAAAAAGCAGGTGTCAATGTAAGTGTCGTTTATGGAACACTCGAACCTGAGGCAGCCAAAGCCATGGGTGGTGGCCACCTGCTTGCTGATGAAGATCTTGATTTCTTCGCAACTGGAGTTAGTTTAGTTCTTCATCCAAAGAATCCAATGGCTCCAACCGTCCATGCCAACTATCGGTATTTCGAACGAGGTAATGGAGAAAAAGAAGGCAGTTGGTGGTTTGGTGGAGGTGCAGACCTCACCCCAAGTTACCTTTTTGAAGAGGACGCAATCCATTTTCATTCAACACTAAAACAGGTTTGTGACCGACATGATGTGGCAAGTTATACCAAATTCAAGGACTGGTGCGATGATTATTTTCACATCCCTCATCGTCAAGAGGCTCGCGGAGTAGGAGGCATCTTCTTTGATGATCTTCGGAATAACAAAGAAGCATGCTTCTCATTTGTTACAGATTGCGCTGAATCGTTTTTAGATTCCTACCTTCCTATTCTTGAACGTAGGAAACACATGGAATACACTGAACATCACAAGGAATGGCAACAAGTTCGTCGTGGAAGGTACGTTGAGTTTAATCTTGTTTATGATAGAGGTACAACCTTTGGCCTGAAGACAAATGGAAGAATCGAGAGCATACTGATGTCCCTGCCGCTTACGGCACGATGGGAATATTGTCATGAAGTCAAACCCAACAGCGAGGAAGAACGTATGCAAACCTTGCTGAAGAATCCAATTAACTGGGTTGAGTGAGGAATTCCTACAATGTACTCGAAAGACGAATGGATTCGACATGGTGACGAATTACGTCGCCCCTTCCCGGTTCCAGACGGTTTCAGTTCCTCCGAACATGTGGTCATAGTAGGCGGAGGCCTCTCTGGATTGACCATAGCCTATCGTTTGGCTTCCAAGCGACCTGATTTGCAGGTTACTGTTGTTGAATCAAAAAGCACATTCGGAGGTGTCATTGATACCTGGAAAGAAGGGGAATGGGTGTGCGATGTTGCAGTGAATGCTACGCGCAGTCATCCCTCAGTTTGGAGATTGATAGCCGATCTTGGTTTAGAGGACGATTTCTCGCAATCAAATCCTTCCGCCCGAAGAAGATGGATTTATCTTGATGGAAAGCAACATCAACTTTCATGGAAAACTGGACTTAAGATAGGTCTTCTTCGTCTTAGGCGTTCGTTGCTCAATGCTCGTAAAGGTGGCCGTTCAGTTGCTGAAGTCCTTCCACATGAACAGATTGCAAATGCTATGACGCTTGGTATTGTGAATGATGTTGCCGCAAATGTTGATGCAGACTTCTTATTTCCATCAATGACCAAATTTGGAATAGATCCTCCTGTAAAGTGGTCGAAAATAAAAAAAGAAATACGCAAGACCTATCCTCTTTTTACGCCTGAAAAAGGTTCTGTTGCTTCCTTAGTCGGTGGAATGAAGACTCTGATTGACACCTTACATTCGACGCTAGAGAAAATGTCGAATGTCTCACTAAGAACTGGGTTTCATGCATCTTCTCCAGAAGCTGTTGCGTCTGAGTTCAATCAACCCCAGTCATCGATAATATGGACTGTTCCTTCTGGGAAAAAAGGGTCTTCAACATCTCTTTCGATATATGCAATTGGTTATCGAAGCGAAGATGTATCACATGTGAAAGTAGGCTATGGGACTCTTATTCCAGATGAACGTATTCCAATTAGTGGAATCCTGCATGAAAGCGATGTTCATTCTTCACAACGTGCGCCTAAAGGAAATCGAATGTTCCGACTTATGATACCTCATTCACGTTGGAAAGGAGATCCTGCAGAAATTCTTGAAACTGCCACGAATCTTATTTCTCAT
>ENA-ORDA01001660-ORDA01001660.1-marine-metagenome-genome-assembly--contig:-NODE-1660-length-18341-cov-3.879982_pt1 | contig 18341 bp, 10 predicted proteins | sample MGYA00237778_ERZ508506 | MGnify/ENA primary metagenome ERZ508506 (study PRJEB26177, sample SAMN06267891) | marine metagenome | isolation source: Monterey Bay, California, USA | place: Pacific... | reverse complement strand
CATGTAACAGTAACTGTAGGGCCTGCTCCTAGAGTAGGCGGTGTTGGACTGTTAATAGTTGCTGTACGAGTCATGGCTTCACTGCCGTTATTTATAGATGCTGTACATCTACCAAAGCCTCCACGTATTAACGTGCCTCCACTAGTGCCAGTTGCTGAATCATTTCTGCCTACACCTGAGATAGAGGCTGTTGCACCATATGGATTACTAGATACAGTCACAACTGGATTAGGTGCTACTGCTCTGCCATATCCTCCACCATCATTGGTCATTGTTATTGATACTGTAGAGTAAATGTCATATATAGCAGGTTGGCCTACTACTGGAGGAGTCGCTGTTGGATCTGCTTCAATATAGGCTTGTGTTTGTACGTATCTATTTTCTGTTGTTGGAGATGTAAATGTAACTGGTTCCCAAGTAACTGCTAGATATAACTGTTGATATATTTTAGCAAGAATAGATTCAGCAGGAACTTGTGACGCACCTGTTTTATTAATGTTATTAAAGATCAGTTGCCATGCATATGGTAGACCTGACATACACCCAAAGAAATCTGAAAAAGTAAATGTACCTGCATAACCACTACCTAGTGCTAATTGCTTTGGCACTTCTGCTTGAAGGTCTTTGTTAATAGGTTTTGCTAGTTCTTCGCCTTCGGAGCCTGTGCCATCTGCACCATCGCCGTTGTTTTCATTGATTTCTAATCCTTTAAAACAAACAACTTTAGAAGGATCTAATTGTTCAATATTTGTAACTTGTAACATTGAATATCTAAATGCTCCTGCCGCGAGTCCTATTGCTTGAGGTACGCATCCTCTTAAATAAGAATCATATCCTATAGGGATATCCAACGAAGGATCCTCTAAGATATCATCTCTGGTTGGAGGCTGTCCTTCACAAACAATAGTTCCGATTCTTTGTTGAATAGCAATATCATTTAATGATGCATTGACTGTTCTATTGTCGTATATCAAGTAGTATGTTTTGCTATTAGTTGGTAAGCCTAGTTCATTGTTGTATAGTGGAACTGTCATGCTCTTATAAGAGGTTGGGAACAAACGTTGTACATCTAAACAGTCTGCGAGAGTTCTAATTTGTCCAGGGTAATCGCCCTGTGGGTTGTCGGCAAGTCTGTTGCCACCAAGCAGATTGGGTGCTAAAGGAGCAATACAGTTAACTAAGTTTCCGGCAAACACTAGTAAGAACGCACCGTATATTTGTTTCTCTTGCCCTACTGTTACAAAATCAGCAGTGCCTGATGATATTTTAGCAATTTGATTAGCAGTCAGTCCTGCCGCGGCAAGTGATAAGTTTAAGTCTTCTGTCATTCCACCGCCTTTATACAGTTGCTGTAGCAAGGTAGAAGGGAATCCAAATCTATCTAATCGTTTAGGATCAAACAGTTTACCTAAATTTTCTAAATCAGTACCAAATTTTTGTAGTGATAAATTGACTCCTGCAAGATCAGCAGTAATCAAGTCATTCATATTACTAAAGGATCCTTCTCCGAACGTCTGTGCGTCTTCAGAAGCATATATAGGAGCATTCTGTCCTTCTATGTATCCTTGTGCTTGTAAGAAAGAACTACAAAAATCTTGGTAGTCAACTGCTGTTGTTGGTGACTTCCCGTGCCAGTTAAACTCGTTCCATGCTTGTAATGCATGAAGTCTTACATATCCCCATTGTGTCACGCCTATGTTGTCGCCACTTCCAGTGTTATAAGGATCCCACCATGTAGCACTCTGTTTCTGATCATCTGTACCTTCAGACGAATATCCTGCATTAGCAGGGCCTTCGGTTCCGCCATACTCGTTTGCTTTATCTGTCCATACTCCAGAAGGATCTTCTATTTTGTATGTGGGTGGCATTGAGTTGCCTAGTGCATAGCATTCGTTATTGTTGCCACTGATTGATATGAGATTTTTATAGGTAGTATTAGTGATTTTGTTAGGTGCCGTACTATCAGAGTTATTGTAGAGTCTGTTATAAGCAGAGTTGATAGAGTATGTCAACATACGAAGTACAGTATTAGTAACTAGTCTTCCAGGATAATAAGATGCATTCGTTTTACTTGCACCCATATATAGTTCAGCATGTTCATTGATCTGCAAACATTTATTTTGCAGAATACCGCCTAATACGTTTTGACCTAGTGGACTTTGTTTTCCTGAATCTGCCATTATAGTTCTCTAAGGCACAAAGACATCTGGACTACCATCTTTGATCTTGTGACCACATGAGTTCCCAGAACCTACTCTGAGTACAGGTTCGCCTTCTGCGAATACTGTTGGGCTACCTTCAGTAGTTTTGGCTGCCTTGTGTGGTATGTGCTTTTTCTTTGGCGAAAAGGGTTTGTGTGGAGTTATTTCACTGACATGTAAGCCTACTTTTAAGCCATTGGCAAACACAGTTCCGGCGCCTTTTTTGATAGCACCGCCTGCATCATTCTTGTCATCTTTACGGCTTAGTTTCGCCATGTAGTTTTATCCTAATACTATCGATTTCTCTGGGACTGTAATCCCTGTTGTTGCTTCTCTATACTTGTCTCTGATTGATGTCTCAGTTTCAGCAAAAAGTGCAACGCTACTAGTATTTAGTGTTACGGATAACTGTGGATCGTTGGTGAACATACTTGGGATAAGTCCCATGCCTTGAGGGCCTGGAGCACAAGAAACAGGATGTTCGATAATAAAATTGTATTGGTCTGTATCAAGTACTTTCGCAATCAACTCTTCGCCACTGTTTAGTTTAAATGTATAAACTGTATTCTTTTTTGCTTCTGCTATATTCATCTTATCCCTCTAATTTTGTTTTAAGTTCAGTAAACCCACCAACATATGCTTCATCTAAAAAGATTTGCGGAGCAGTACGAGCATTAGGTACAACTTCTAACAAGTCTTGTAGTGTGTAACCTGATCCAATTTTCTTTACTTCTGTTTCAATTCCCTGTGCGTCTAGCAATTTAATTGCTTGGTCACAATATGTGCAATTGTCTTTACTCCATACTACTGCTTTCATCATTTCTCCTGTGTGTGATGTTTAATTTTATTACTGTATTTAATGCGATTATAGGCGATCAAATAATAATTATGCTAGTTCAGGTAGATCGTCATAATCAAGTGATTCTGACATAACACCAATAACATAATTAGTTGATTCGTTTTCTTGTAATGCTGTTTGTTTTTTGCTAGTATCACTATGCTTGTTAAACCAAGGGATAGGACTTACTTTTGGAGCAGGCTCATTATATTTGATGCCAATCGTTTTGAGTGATTCTAATGCTGTGTAGTCTACAAACTCTTTTAAGATGTTTGCATTAAGACCAATCACAGGACCTTTCTTAAACAAGTAATCTGCCCATTCTTTCTCTTCTCTAATGACATCCATGTACATATCATAAACTTCTTGCTCACATTCTTTTGCCGCTTTTGCAAATCTAGGATCTTCTTTAACAACTTGATTAATGATCCAACCTGTCCAACCTTTGTGGAGTAGTTCGTCTTGTAAGATTAACGAAATAATGTTGCCGTTACCCATAAAGATTCTATTCTCTACCATTGCTAATGATGTAGCAAATGATACCATGAATCGTAATGCTTCTAAGGCATAACTTGCGTGTAGAGCCATCCAAATTGCTTTGATATGTTCTTCTTCGTCAACTTTCTTACCCATTTCTTTTTGACAGTTGATTTCATGTAAGCCATCATAGTAATCACAAACTGAAGATGCCATATCTGCAATTTCTTTTGTGTCATGGATAGTATCAAAGATATCTTTAGGTACGTTGTAGATGTTTCTAATGATATGACTGTAAGAACGTGAGTGTATATTAGTCTCAAAGAATGACCAATTATACATTAATGCTTCTAGTTCAGGTAAACTGACTACAGGAGTAAAGACTTGTACAGGGCCTCTGCCTTGTAGACTATCTAATGCTGTTTGTCTAAGTAAGTTGGCAGTGAAGATATGCTTGACAGCATCTGATGCTTCTTTGAAGTCACCTGAATCTTTTGTTAAACTAATCTCTTCTGGTATCCAAAAGAAACCTCTTGCAGTTTCTTCAAAGTTTGCTATTTTATCATATTTCACTTCTTCAAATCTTTGGATAGTTACAGGACCGGCAGGGTCTAAGAACATTTTATTGTCTAAGTAAGTTGTTTGTTTTGTTAAATCGTATTGTTCTTTGCTCATATCTAATCCCTATAATTTACATGATTCACAATCATCTTCGTCTAGTAGTTCTGCTCCACCGACATATGCTTGTGCTATTTGTGCTAATTCTACTTCTTGTCTTTTGACTCCTGCTTTATTTATTAAAGAATAATAAAAAGTCTTAAGTCCCCATTGATGTGCCTGCATTAAGTTCTTTGCGATCAGTGTTGTTGGTACTTTCTGATCTTTAAAGTGTGCTGGATTGTAGAATGTATTCGTTGAAATACTCTGATCTACATACGCCGCTAGTACTGCCGCAGTCTTCAGATATGCATCACAGTCTTGTTGTTCCCACATTAACTGATAAGAGTTTCTTACACGTTTAATGTGATAGTCTGGTACTACTTGTGTCAATGACCCTGCTTTACTTTCTTTAACAGAGATTAAACTCATTGGCATTTCAATACCGTTTGTTGAATTGATTACTACACTAGATGATTCTACAGGAGCAATCGCCATTAGAGTTGCATTTCTAACACCATACTCTTTCATATCTGTACGTAGTGTTTCCCAATCACATTCTGGCTTAAAGTTTGCTAATTTGTTTACACCGTTTGCTCTACGTTCCCAAGGGAACGTGCCTTTACCATACCATGTTTGATCACTATTAACACACTTGCCTCTTTCTTTTGCTAGTTCTACTGTTGCTTCTGTTAAGAAGAATGCTTGATGTTCCATCCATGTTTTAACATCTTGTAGTGCATCTTTGTCACCATAGACGTAATCTCGTTTTGCATGCCAGTATGCTAAGTTAGTAACACCGATACCCAAAGGTTGTATTTCGTCATTACTTAACTTGCTCTGAATCGATAAAAAGTCTTGGTAATCTAATATGTTACATAGACTACGTTGTAGTGTACGACATGCTCTACGCATGTCCTCAGGGTGCCTGAATGCTCCCCAGTTGATCGATCCAAGTGTACACAATGCAATACGCCCTTCATCATCATCTAACCGCTTAAAAGGCTTTGTGGGCAATAATATTTCACAGCATAAGTTACTTTGATAGATTGGATCAATCTTAGTATCAAAGGGTCCTTGATTGGATACATTGTCAACATAGACTAAGTATATTCTTCCTGTGTCTGTTCTTTCTTTTAAGATGCCAGACCTAAACACTTCTTCTGCTGACATTGTTTTCTTGCGTAGTTTACGACTTCTCTCATATTTTACATACAATTCTTCAAACAAAGGTGTGTCAGAATAGAATGCTTCATAAAGATCAGGTACTTCATTTGGATCAAAGAATGTAATGTTACCTTTGTCTTTAAATCGTTTCCAAAAGAATGCATTTAGACATACACCATAGTCCATATGTCTAACTCTAGTTTCATCTGTTCCTTGATTGTTCTTAAGTACGATTAAGTCATCAAACTGATGATGCCATATAGGATAAAATACTGTAGCACTAGCATTACGAATGCCACCTTGTGAACAAGAACGCAAGTCTCCGAACCACTTCTTAAGAAAGGGTATCATGCCCGTATGCATGATCTCTCCGCCTCTTATAGGTGATCCTAAGGGTCTTAAACGACCAATCTCTAAGCCTATACCAGCACGTTTACTTGCATACTTAGCCATCATTTCACCTGATGCAAAGATACTATCTAAATCATCATCACTCTTAATAAGAACACATGAACTAAACTGTTTAGTGGGTGTACCAAGTCCTGCAAGTACTGGAGTTGCAAGAGTGAAGAGTCCTTCACTAGCACATGCATAGTAATCTTTAATCAATCGCATTCTTGCTTGTTGTGGTTCTTCTTTGTGGAATACAGTAGCGGCGGCTACCATATATCTTACTTGAGGTGTTTCATAGATTTGACCACTAGCACGATTACGAACAAGATACTTACCAATCATTTGCTCTACTGCCGCATATGAGTATTGCTCGTCTTTAGCATGATCTATAATGGTGTTCATTTTATTCCATTCTTCTTCAGTATACCAATCTAGTAATTCTGAAGTGTATAGACCTGCTTCTACATTTGTTTTTACTATTTCGTAGAGGTGCGGAGGCTGGTATTGACCATATACATCTTTACGCAACATAGATAAACGTTGTTTACCTGCTACATATTGATAGTTAGTATGTCCAGTTTCTGGATTTTGTTCTACATCAATGAGATCAACGATAGCACGTAGAGTGAGTCCATCGATATCTCTAGTTGTAATCCCGTCAAAGAAGTGAGGCTGTGAGGTAATTTCAATCATTGATTGAGATACATCTGATACCCCTTCACATATTTTTGCTACTTGTGCCTGCCACTTTTCTAATTCTAACTCTACAACCGTTCCTGATCTTTTAGTGACTTTAATGTTCATTCTTTACCTAATTTATTTTGTTATGTAGTTTTTGTATGTCAATGTATTTGACGTTCGTAAAATCTGACAGCACAGTATTTACTACCGAGTCTGGCCAGTAATTCAACACATACTTTGCGTTGTCCACCAGGACTAATACAACATCAACGTTATTATAGTCGGTTGCGGACACTAAGTCAACATCTTTTATACCCAATATCGACATAGTATAGATTATACCCAATGCTCTGGCATAAAAACAATAGACATTATCATGTAGTAGTTGCCATGGACCAGGCCACATTTTCATATCGTGTGGGTGCAAATAGTAGTTATTAAGAGGGCATTGTTGCCAGAATTTATCTACTTTTACACATGTCTCTTCTAAGGTTTTATCTGCTACTGATTGTCTTAATTTTGACCATTCTTCCAGCCTATGTTCATAGGGCATAGTGAAAACATTCATATATGTACTTATCTAGTTTTTTATTCCACATACAAAAAGAGAGACTTGCGTCTCTCTAGTTGTGTGACGCCTTGCAACATCACGGTTCTAAGGTAGTTAGAATTAGTTTTTACCAACTAGTACTTCACATACTCCGTCTGGTGTGTCGCCATTGTAGCCTGTTATCGCTTTACCGATAATAGTACCTACTTTAAGATTATCTAAATCTGCCGCACAACCGAATCCTGGACACTCAGAAGAAACGATTAAGTCTCCTTTGTGTACTGGTCCGATAACTTTACATGGTACACGTCCGATCAGTGCTAATTCAACTACGAATTCGCCTTCACCTGCTGTACACTCTGCGTTATAAACTTGTGCTGGGTTAGTTGTAATAATACCTGCGACTGCGTGACTTGCGGGACTACCACATGCTGTTAGTTCTGCTTCACCTGCAAATAGAACAACTGTACCTGCTTCATAGTCTTCATCTGCTGTATATTTCTCAGCCAAATCCGCGTAAGTAGCATTAAGTGTTGATCCACTTGTTAGAGTCCAATCACCAATGATTGATCCTGCAGTTGAATTAGACCCTGCTGTCAATGTAGTTGACTGTATTGTACCTGTATTAGTTGTACCAGTTACATTTAGTGAACTTAAAGTACCTACAGAAGTAATGTTCGGTTGAGCCGCTGTTGTTACAGTCGCCGCACGTGTTGCAGTTGTTGCTGATCCTGCTGAACCAGTAACATTGATTGACCATGTACCTGATGCGTTTGTACCAGTTGTACTAGGTGCTCCGATAGTGTTATAAGAAATAGTTCTTGCTGTACCACCATTGAATGTTGTGCCTGAAGTTACTCCTGATCCACTATTGTTAAATGTTGCTGAACTTGATGTGCTTCCTGCTGTAGTTGCTGAACTTGCTGATGTTGCACTTGCTACAGTACCTGATACATTACCACCTGCTACGCTATTTGCTACTTGAGCAAAATCAACTTCACCAGATACATTTTGACCTGTGATTGCTGTTAGGTTAGCACCGTCGCCTGAGACGTATGTAAATACACCACCTGTTGCATTAACATTACCAGCGTCAACATTTGCTGTTACGTCTAGTTCTCCTAATGTACCGACTGATGTGATATTTGTTTGAGCGGCTGTACTAATAGTACCTGTTAATGTGCCTGCTCCGATTGTTCCTGAGTTAGCATAGACATTTCCTGCTAAGATGTTATTAGTAACATCTAAAGAACCTAATGTTCCTACTTGAGTAATTCCTGTTTGTGAAGCAGTACCTATTGAACCGTTTAATGTGGTTGCTGTAACAGTCGTTGCTGATAAGATGTTTGTATCTTTATCAAATGTGAATGTTGAGTCTGCTCCGAAGTCTCCACCATCGTTAAAGATAACTTGAGTGTTTGAACCAGCTGGTTGCTGTAAGTCCCAAGGATTACCGTTTGCATAGTAAAGATTATCAGTGATAAGACCTGCAGTTGCAGTAATGTTACCAGTTACGTTTAAGTAACCTGTTGTAGCAATACCTTCTGCGTTGTTTGTTGTTTCAATTAAGAAAACATTTGCTTTACCAGTTGAACTGAATGTTAAAGCACCTGCGTCATTGTCTACTAAGTCCCAGTTATGAGAATTTTCTATAGTACCAATGTCGCCTTCTTGTAAATATAAAGCATAGTTACCGATAGCACTGTTTGCCGCACTACCTAATAGGCCAATGTTATAGCCTGAAGCATGTGTGTCACTTGCTACACCACGAACACCTGTTGATGCTCCTGTATCATTTGTTGATACTACTGAACCGTAACCATATACACCAGTACCTCTTGTAGCACCATTTGCTTGAGAGACACCGTATAAACCGATTGCCATTTGAGATACGTTTGCACTATCGCCTGTTGCTTCTGCCGCAAGACCTATTCTTGCCGCTGTTCCTGAGAATCCTGAATCAGGAGTCGAAACGATCTGAATTGCATTAGGGAAGTCATCTGTATCTGCATCTGTACCAACTAGTACGCTTGATAAAGTACCGACAGATGTAATATTTGGTTGTGCCGCTGTTGATACTGTGTCTGCTACTGTAGCAAGAGGGACTGTACCAGTAACTTCTGAACCTGTAAGACTAGTTAAATTAGCACCATCGCCTGAAACATATGTGAATACACCACCTGTTCCATTAACATTGCCTGCAGACACATTAGCAGTAACTGTTAATGCTGATAATGTACCGACAGATGTAATTGCTGTTTGAGCGCCTTCTGTGACTGTTAATGCTGATGTTGCAGTTGCTACAGTACCTGTTACATTTCCACCTGCTACTGAGTTAGCGATTCCTGCAAATTGTACTTCACCTGATACGTTACCACCTGCTACTGCGTTTGCAGTTGCCGCATTAGTAACTTCACCTGTTACATTAGCACCTACGATGTCTGTTAATGATGCACCGTTACCAATGAAATGATCTGCTCTGACGTTTCCGAAACTGTTAAATGTTACTACTTCGTCTACGATACCAACAACTGATCCGAAACCGAATTCTGAGTTAGCATTGTCCCAACCCATAAAGGCTGTAACTGCTTCTGTTGTGTAGTATTGTAATGCTGTACCACGATCTTTACCGTCATTTGAGGTAAGTACTGCGCCGTTAGCGCCGCCGCCTAGTTCTATAATTGGGTCTTCTACTGCAAATGAGTCTACGTTAACGTATGTTAAGTTACCGTTAACATTTAGATTACCACCGATAACTGCATCGCCTGTTGTAGCAAGTGTAGTAGTTGATAGTTGTCCACCAGAGAATGTAAGGGCTGAATCTGCACCGAAATCACCATTGTTGTTAAACTGGATTTCAGTTGTAGAACCTGCTGGTTCTTGTAAGTCCCAAGCACTACCATTTGCATATAATAAATTGTCTGTTAATACACGTGTCGCCGCAACGTTTCCACCAACTGTTAAAACAGAAGTGCTATTGTTGAACGTAAATGCCGCAGATGCTCCAAAATCACCGTCATCGTTGAAAACGACTTCTGTGTTTGCACCTACTGGTTGTTGCATATCCCATGCTACACCGTTTGCATATAATAAATTGTCTGTAAGAACACGAGTTGCCGCAACATTACCTGTTACAGTTAAGATACTTGTATCTTTATCAAACGTATAGTCAGCACTACCTGTGAGTGCCGCATCATCATTAAAGATGACCTGAGTGTTAGAACCGCCTACAGTAGGAAATGATTCTACTACGTTTGAACTATTTTTTACTGATAGAACATCCGAATCCGATAAGAATATCGTGCCTTTGCCTGCCGCCGGTACCGGTACCGATGCCGCTGTGTTTTGTTTTAATATTAACATGTTTTCTTTGCCCTATTATAGTGAGAAATATCTTTGCATTTGCATATTTCTATTTATCGTTTTTAATTAGTTTGTCTTAGTTTCAAGCACATTTTCGCCATCTTTATGTTACTTGAGTATTATCAAAATAATACCAATTTGTACCGTCGCCATACGCCGGTTTATTGTTACCATTTGTTATATAAATTAGTCCGCCAGGTACACTATCTGGTAGTGCAATATTAGAATAACTCCCCGTTTGTGTAATACCAGTAACATGCAAAATCTGAGTTTGAGTATCGAATGTAAGATTCGCACTTGATCCTAGTTTTTCGTCTGTACCGTTATTAAATTGTACTTGGCTGTTTGATCCGCCGACTCGTAAACTGTCAGAGTTTACATCTATTAAGACACCATCTATTTCTAGTGTGCCGTCAACTTCTATAGGATAACCAAATAATCCTTGATAATTTGTAGGAACTGTTTCTGTAACACCCGTTGCAATGAGTGTTGGCATGGGAGCAATAGGGTCTGCTGACGTTGGATTGCCGAACGATAATACACCACTGCCATCAGTGATGATAGATTGGCCAGATACTCCACCTGTAATTGATACGTTAGCGACTTCTCCTAATTCAGAAGTGCCGTCAACGGTCAATTTTGGCGTAGATAAGCCATTTTTGACTCTGAAGTCTTTTAGTGCCACAGTTCCATATTCCCTGTTTTGCTAAAAACCTATTAAGGTCTTAGACTGTTGTTGTTAATACTATTTATGTTAAAATTCTTTGTGCAGTTAAGTTCAAGTTAGTATTAGAACTTGAAGTTGTTGCAAATAATGTTACGTTTCCAGATACTCCATCAATGTTACTTGATAACTCAACGATGTCTGCTGATACATTAGAACATATTGAAGCATATATTGTAATGTAAGAGTCTGAACCGTCATGTACTAATAATGTTTCTACCGACTGATACCCATCATCTCCTGTTGCAGAGATAACGTATTTTGCTGTTCTGTAATCACCTGGATCAAATTCATCGATCACTGTGTTAGTAGATACTGTTACATTAGAACGTGAAGTTCCGAAAGAAACTGCGTCAACATCACCAGTAGTTGTTACTGAAGTTAATGTTCCGACAGATGTAATGTTTGGTTGAGCCGCTGTTGTTACGGTTCCTGCTGTTGTAGCCGTTGATACTGTGCCTGTTACATTTGCGCCTGCTACTGCATTTGCTGTAGTTGCGAATGCGACTGCTCCAGATACGTTTGCTCCAGCAACTGAATTTGATACTGCTGAGAAGCCAACTTCACCTGTTACATTAGCACCTGCTAATGCAGACAAACCACCACCATCACCAAAGAACTTACCAGTTGATACTGTTATGTTTCCAGCGACATCTAAGTTACTAGTTGTTTTGTCGAATGTAAAGTTTGCTGAGCCACCGAAGTCTTCAGAATCATTGAACTGAACGTTTGTATTCGCTCCGCCTGGATCTGATAAATCCCAAGGATTACCGTTTGCATATTGCAGATTGTCTGTTTGTAATGTTCCAGTAGCAGTTGTACCTGTTACTGATAGTGCTGTTAATGTTCCAACACTTGTAATATTTGGCTGAGCCGCTGTAGTAATAGTAGATGCTGATCCAGTTACACTGCCTGAAATATCAGCAGTAACTGTTAAGCCACTTAAAGTGCCTACAGAAGTAATGTTTGGTTGTGCCGCAGTAGTAATAGTTGAAGCAGTACCTGTCACTGAACCAACAATTGCGTTTGTTACAGTTAAGTCTGTAAGTGTTCCTACAGAAGTAAGAGATGAACCAATTACTGTTGAGTTAAGCGATGTTCCTGTCAGAAGTGTTGCGTCTGCTGTAATTGCAACGTTCGCACCTGCTGTTAATTGTCCTCTTTGATCAACTGTAAACGTAGCATTATGTGTTCCGTTACCATATGCTCCTGCTGTTACTGCTGTATCAGTGATTGAAAATTCAGAACCAGTTAATGTAAGTCCAGCGCCTGCTGTAAATGTTCCTGCTCCTGAGAACTGAACAAATGTGATAGCGTCTGTACCAACAGTTGATACTGGGTCTGTGTTAACAAAGCCTGAGTCGTTTAGAGTACTTCCGTTTGATACGAATGTAAAGTCACCACCTGCAATTTCAGTTGGTGTATCAAAATCTGATGCTCTTGTTAGAACAGTAGAAGAAGTCTTAACGTATATTCCGTTGTTTGCTTGATCTGCTTCGTCTTTAACTAAGATTCTGTCATCGGCTTGTGTTGTGTAACCATCGATAGTATCGAAGTTACCTGTAGACGTTGTTAATGTAGCACCAACTCCTGATGCGCCATTGTCATATGTAATTGTTCCGCCAGTAATAGATGTAAGAGTTCCTGTTGTTCCAGCATCACATGGTGCATGTACTGCTAATCCTTGTGCTACGTCATCTACATACTGCTTAGTAGCCGCATCTGTTGATGCTGTAGGCGTTGCTAAGTCTGAAATTCTTGCTGAACTAACTGCAACTGTGCCAGTGCCTGTTGGTTCAAGTGTAATTGGTTGATTAGTTCCGATTGCTGTAATCGTAACTCCTGCTGATTTACCGATAACTCTATCAGTAACTAAGTTTGCAGAAGTATCTACATTTCCTGTTACTTCTAATGATGATAATGTGCCAACTGATGTTATGTTAGGTTGTGCTCCAGTAGTAACAGTAGATGCAGTGCCTGTGACTGATCCTGCTATTGGATTAGTAACTGTTAAGCCACCTAATGTTCCTACAGATGTAATTGCTGTCTGTGCCGCTGTAGTTAATGTTCCTGCGACAGATGTAAAGTCACCAGTTGCGCCAGATATGTTACCTGTTGTAACATTACCTGTTACTGCTAAAACGCCTGTGGTTTCATTGAAAGTAAATCCATTGTCTCCAGCGAATTCGCCGTCTAAGTTATACTGAACTGCTCTGTTTGAGCCGTTTGGATTACCACCTAAGTCCCATGCTACGCCATTTGCATATAAAAGATTATCTGTCTTTACATTTCCTGCGTCTACATTGCCTGTGACTGAAACTGCTGATAGTGTACCAACAGATGTGATGTTTGGTTGAGCGGCAGTTGAAACTGTACCAGCAGTTGTCGCTAAAGGTACAGTACCAGTTACATTTGCCCCTGGTAGATTAGTTAAAGATGCACCTGAACCAGCAAAAGTTGTTGCACTCGCCAATGTTCCTAAAGCGGCATTGTTTACTGTTAAATTACCCGTTGCGGCATCTAGGGTAGCCGTACCTACCGTCAAACCATTCTTTACTACAAAATTTCTAGTTGCCATTTTTTATTTTCCTAAGTTAAACTGAATTTAATCTGGGACATATGTACCCATTAAATTAACGCTCGTGCTACTATTAACAGGAGTCGCTCTTAATTCTATGTCATCACCATTAACAACGGTAGATAAACTCATAAGTTCTGATCCTGTCGTAGATAGACTACCGTATACTGTGATAATACTATTTATGTCATCATGCACTAAAAGTGCTTCTAGTGCTTGATAGCCTGTGTTATCTGATACTTTAATTGTATATTTTGCTGATCTATATGTAGATGCATCAAATGTATCGATAACAGTGTTCGCAGATCCTACTGAAACTGCTGTTCTACTACTATAAAAATCTCCAACTGATAACGAATCTGATTGTAAGTTGTCAGCAGTTACATTACCTCTAGCAGTAACTGTTTTACCAGTTGCTCCCATAATAATGTTGGCCGCTAGTCCTAAATTGATATCTGTTATAGTTGTAGCAAATATTCCAGCAGTTGTTGTGCCTGTGTTTACTGATATAACACCTGATCCTGGATTAGTACCATATTGCATTGTACCAGAAGATGCTATTACATTACCTGATGTACTGTTTCCAGACACTGTTAATGATGTCAAAGTGCCTGTACTTGTGATATTAGGCTGTGCCGCAGTTGTTACAGTACCTGCTGTTGTTGCAGTTGCTACTGTACCACTAATATTAGCGGCTACAACATTTGATAAACCACCTGCATCACCTGTAAACACTCCTGTATTTGCTGTAAATGATACAGCAGTAACTGTTCCGTTAACACCTAATGCACTTAATGTACCTAATGATGTAATGTTCGGTTGTGACGCAGTTGCTAGTGTTCCTGCTACATTGTCAGCACTTAATGTGTTTGTTGATTGATCGTAAGTAAATGCCGCTTCTGCTCCGAAGTCGCCATTGTTATTAAACTGAACTTGAGTGTTTGAACCTGCCGCTGAAGTGCCAAATACAATTGACTGTCCATTTGCATAATAATAGTTGTCTGTTTTGACACCTAATGGTTCAACATTACCTGTCGTAGTTAAAACACCTGTTGATGCCATACTGAATACATCTGCTGTACCACCAACGCCCATTGTGACTGATGATCCTGTTGAGTCTATTGATACATTAGATGTACCATTGAAGATTGCAGTATGATCGAAATCTGCTGACCCTTCAAAAACAAACTGTCCACCGTCACCGTTAGTCATAATCATAGCGCCGTTAGCCGCTTCTTCTATCTTGCCGCCACCTAAATAGATAGATGTACCAGATAGATATAAGTCTCTAAAACGCTGTGTAGTTGTGCCTAAGTCATATGTTACGTTTGCACTAGGAATAATATCACCAGTAATGCTTACATTACCAGGTAGTGATAAGTTTCCTGTGCTTGGTAAGAAAGTAAAGCCAGAGTTACCAGTTAGTGTGCCGTTGTTATCATAGTAAACTTCATTTGGAGCCGCATTCTGAGATGTTCCGACTTCAATAAGAATACCATCGACTTCCAGTGTTCCATCAATTTCAATTGCTTCTGAATAAAGACCTTGAAAGTTTTCTGGAACTACGTATGACTCACCTGAAACGATGATATACGGCATTGGTGCCGCACTATCAGTTGTATTATCAGCAAATGATAAACCACCTAATCCATCGGTTGTTAAAACCTGACCGGACGTACCACCAGTAATTGTTACATTACCGATGGGACCTAGTTCTGTTAGTTCTGATACTGTTAGATTTACTGGAGTTACATTACCAATGTTACTAACAACATCTATATCTGAGTCTTGTCCGACCGAGAACCCAGATACCGAATTAAATGATCGTAATGCCATTGTAATTTATCCCTTAAATGCTTCTATATTGTGAAGTCCAAACAGTTGAGTTAGAACTCGCTGGAGTTGTACTCAATGCTATGTTCGCTCCTGATATTGCTACCGATAATGCTCCTGTAGTTGTTCCTATGAACGCTTGTCCATAGATACTAAAGTCAACAGTCGTTCCGTCGGTCACTGCTAAAACAGTTGCTACGCTATACTTGCTTCCTGCCGTATCGATGCCTTTAACTAAGAATTCTACTCCGTTAAGACCTGCTACTGGGAACTCAGCGATTACTTGTCCTGCTGTTACAGCAGTAGTAGTTGCTGTGTCAGCGCCTACTGTTGAAATCTCACTAGCACCTATGTTAACAACGCCTGCGATATCAGCATCACCACTTGAAGTGATTGATGTTAATGTACCGACTGATGTAATGTTTGGCTGGGCCGCTGTATATACAGTACCTGCAACTAATGCGTTTGCAGATTGACCTGTTACATTTGCTCCTGCTACTGAATTTGCGACTGCCGCAAATGCTACTTCGCCAGTTACGTTTGCGCCTGCTACGTTAGATAGTCCGCCACCGTCACCAGTGAATAAGCCAGTGTTTGCTGTGAATGCTGGTGCTGTTAATGTACCAGTTGCTTTGATTGTTCCGCCGACTGTTATACCAGTTGCGTCTATTACTGCAACATTGCTTGTACCGTCAACAGATAATGTGATGTTGCCATCTGCTGTTGCGATATCTACGTTAGATGTTCCGTTAGAAATACCTGATAGATTCAATCCAACAATGTTTCCAGCCGCAATGTTTGAGATACCGAAACCGTCACCGTTAAAGATGCCTGCTGTTGTATCAATGTTTCCTGCTGTAGTTAAGTTGCCACCAGATACATTACCTGTTGCCGCTACTACGCCTGCTGTAGTGACGTTTCCACCAATGACGTTACCAGTTACTTCTACAACACCACCTGATGTTAAGTTTCCACCGTTTACATTACCTGTAGCATCTACTAGACCGCCTGTGTTAATGTTTCCGCCGTCTACGTTACCAGTTACAGTTAAGTCTACTAATGTTCCTACTGATGTTACGTTTGGTTGTGCCGCTGTTGTTAATGAACCTGCTACGTCTGTAAATGTACCAGTTGTACCTGCTACGTTTCCACCAGTGATGTTACCAGTTGCACTTACAACACCTGCTGTTGTTAAGTTACCACCTGCTACGTTACCAGTTGCTGATAGACTTGTACCTGTTGCCGCTCCAATGTCTGGAGTAGTGAACTGAGCAGAAGTTTTAACAACTACGTTTCCACCTTGAATGTCTGTTGTTACACCATCAATGTTAACAGAGAATTCAGTACCAGTTAATGTAAGACCTGCACCTGCTGTGAATGATCCTGCACCTGAGAACTGAACGAAAGTTACGTCTGAAGTACCAACTGTTGTTACTGGATCAGTCATTACCCAACCAGTATCATTATAGATAGTACCTTGTTGTATGAATACAAAGTCACCACCAGCCATTTCAGTTGGAGTGTCAAAGTCTGTTGCTCTTGTTAGAACAGTTGAACTTGTGTAAGTGTAGATACCATTATGTGCTGATGTTGCTTCGTCTTTAATGACAATACGATCATTAACTGTTAATGTAATACCGTCTATTGCTGTTAATGTGTCGCCTGAAATCGATAGAGTTGCTCCAACACCTGCTGTACCGTTGTCATATGTTACAGTACCACCAGACATTGTTGCTAGTGTTCCTGTTGATGCTACGATTGCTGGTGCTTGAATTGCAAGACCTTGTGCTAAGTCATCTACGTATTGTTTTGTTGCCGCATCTGTTGATGCAGTTGGAGTTCCCAATGATTCAATTTTGAAACCACCAACGTGAACTTGTCCAGTTCCTGTAGGTCTGATTTCAACATAGTCATCTGATGAACCCGCTGTTAATGTTAAGTTACCTGTAGTACCTGTAACAGATGGAGTAATTATTGATCCAAATGTTCCTACGCCGTTTGCGTCAACGGTACCTGTAATGTCTAATCCTGTTCCACTAATGACAGCAGTTGAGTTTCCTGCAGAAACTAAATCGATATTGCCATTGTTTGTGATAGTGATGTTTGAGGTACCATCTATTAATGTACCTGTAAAGAAGTTTGCTGAAACTAAGTTTCCACCATCTACGTTTCCACCAGTGATGTTACCAGTTGCTTCAACTTCGCCTGCTGTAGTGATGTTTCCACCTGATACGTTACCAGTTGCGGCTACGACACCTACTGTCGTAATATTTCCACCAATGACGTTACCTGTGACTTCAACAACACCTGCTGATGTTAAGTTTCCACCTGCAACATTACCAGTTGCGTCGACTACGCCTGCAGTAGTGATGTTTCCACCTGCTACGTTGCCAGTTGCGTCAACAACTCCTGTTGTAGTTAGGTTACCACCTGATACGTTACCTGTTGCATCGACTACGCCTGATGGGACAACATTGATAGCAGTTAGATTTCCTGATATTTCAATAGCAGTATCAGTAATATTTGCTGTTAGTCCGCCGTTAACGTTTAATTCAATGTTGCCATCTGCGGCTGGTATACGAACATTAGATGTTCCGTTTTGAATTCCTGTTGCGTCAATACCTGTTAACTGAGAACCATTACCATAAAAGTATGCCGCTGTTACATTACCTGAAGTAACAACTTGTCCTGTTCCGTTTGGAGTAAGAATAATATTAGCATTAGTGTCTTGACCTGTTATAGTCTGATCTGTAATATCTAAGTTACCAATCTGTGAATCAGGTAAGTTATTAACACCAGTTTTACCAATGTATCTGTAACCTACGATGTAAAGAACTTTACTACTTGTTAAAGCAGTCGGAATTGTTTCTCCGATAAAG
>ENA-ORDA01001658-ORDA01001658.1-marine-metagenome-genome-assembly--contig:-NODE-1658-length-18342-cov-3.457104_pt1 | contig 18342 bp, 19 predicted proteins | sample MGYA00237778_ERZ508506 | MGnify/ENA primary metagenome ERZ508506 (study PRJEB26177, sample SAMN06267891) | marine metagenome | isolation source: Monterey Bay, California, USA | place: Pacific... | reverse complement strand
ATTTCTTTCAGAAGAAGGGAACGAAAGCCAAAGATTCCCGTCTTCCGCATTATAAAATCTATCTAAGCATAAATTGTAATACGGCTGTGATGTTTCTTTTACATAATATTTAAAGTGTGTGAAAGGTTTGCCTGTATCATAGTAAGGCAAAGCGCTGTCTATCTTAACAGTTAGCTTTGTGGAAAAGCTAGCCTGATTTTTAGGTATAATTATAGCTCCCAGTGCACTAGTAAACACGGGAGTTGTTCTGCCGTACTCATCCATATAAGCTACGCCCGCTTGATAAGTTCTTATTGATTTTACTGATTCAGCTACATTTAACCCATTTATATTTACCCCGTTTACTAACGAAGTGTCCGTGGTTATTTCTTTTATATCTGTCCCCACACTAAGCGCTACGTGAAGCGGGGAATTTTTAGCATACGGATTGTCTAGATTAAAGTTTTGCGTGTAATTACCGTATATTAATCTATTAGCAGTTATTTCCTGTGCTTTTGCTTTTCTAGGTACGTTATCATAAGGCCTTAATATTTGATTTGACTTTACAACAGACGTTATTATTTCCGTTTTTATATTGAAGTTATTTGCTTCCCACTCTGTATCTTCAGGAGTAAATGAATCTACCACATATACGTTAGGGTTATTTGTAGCCTTATACAATATATCTATAGTATCTACATCAGGAGGAATATCAGTTGGTCTAAAATTTGATATTTCAAGTTGCCTAATGGTATTAACCATTCCTAGGTTATATCCATTTTTAGGATTGTATTCAAACTCCCCTGGCAAAAAAGCTGGATTTGAAAAAGGCGAAAAAGCTGATATTTGATTGTTGTTATACTTGTACCTGTATCCAAACCTAGCAAACCTAAATTCAAAAAATGGGTCTTCTTGTTCCAGCACTACCTCAAATTCTTTAATAACTTCGTCATTGTTTTCGTCGCCCTCGCCTACAGAAAGTATAGTTACAATAGCTCCTGTTTGAGTTGCGTTAGGGGTAGGGGGTATTACAGACACTACCTGTGCTCTAATATTGGCGTCTTCAGACAAAGGCTCATTCCCTGCAAAAGAAAATTCTAGATAATCTCCGGGTTGGTAAAAAGGGGGGTTTTGTTGTTGGACCCACGTCATTGTTTGCGGCCCATCTTCTGGCGTTAGCCCTACGTATATAGGGTTTAAGGGATCAGTACCGATGTTTTTAACAAAAGAAAAGTTAACTTTTGTCTTTATGGTAGCTGGATTTCCATTGTTGTCAACCCTAGTCGTAGAGCTAGCTGTTATCGTAGGAGGTTGCAATGGGTATTTTTTTATTACAGTAATGTCTTGTTCAATAAAGTCACGACCATATATTTGTGAATGCGTTAAAAAATCTACCGTGGATCCTATCCAGTCTTTTATAGTTACACTTTTAGGCTCGGTTTGATTGTCTGTCCACATCAATATGCCTTCCAGCACGTTAACACCTGTTATTAAGTAATCTTTACTAAAGTTTAGTATATTATTAGCATCTACTATTAAGGGAGCTATAACTTTTGTAACATCATTGTAGTAAGCTATGGCGCTAACCTCGTCGCTTTCTATAAACCAGTATATATTATCTGTATTCCTATCTGTTACGGTCCCTACGCAAGAAGCGTTTGTCAAGTCAGATATATAATTGCTTGTCCATAATGTTCTAACTTCGGTAATAGGGTTATATGTTTTGTACGCTAATTCCAGGTTACCCTTTATGTTCTGAAAAGTACCGACTTGAGAGCTGTCTGAAGATGCAAGCTCTAAGTTTAAGGCGTCTCTATATTCTCCATTGGGAACAAGCCTTTCATCAAGGTCCTTGTTCATTTTACCACTGGTAAACGTGTGTATTAATTCCGCCATATAACTTTAGTGTTTAATCCATTTTGATTGATTTCTGAATACTTGTGCCATTAGATTACTCTTTAGTTCTGATAATCTTATTTTAGCATTTCTTCTAGCTGCAGATGCAACTTTTTTAAACCTAGCTACAAGATATTCTTGCACGTTAGATCTAGTTGACAGTATAGAGTAAGCTATATACTTCTCTATGGCGTCCATAGCGAGCTTGTGTACAGTCATATCCTCAAGAGAGCCTAAGCCATCACTTATATATTTAAGTGTCACTATTCGGCCCCGTAGGTCCGAGCTAAATCTGATCACTCCGTTTATTTTGTCTATATAAAAAGCACCATTTGCTTGTGCTTGCTGAGGGTTAATGCCGTATCTTCCGCCGTAAGCATATAGCGAAAGTAAATCCGGATTATTAGTTAGATCCCAGTTGCTGCCTCCTGCCCCGGCTATAGGGTAGGTACTGTTGGCATTCCATCTTTTCAATGTCTCGGACTGGTCCGCCAAAGGTATATTACCATCTTGATCAAAAGTATATTCGTACACGTTGTCTTGTATGATAGCGTTTGGGTTACTCGTCAAATCTGTTCTATATATTATTCGTTCTATTCCGGATTTATCTGTCCAAGATAGCTTGGTGTAGTTAACATAATCTTGAGGCAATATCATATATAGCCCCGGCGGAACTTCTATCTCTAATGCTTTATCCTGAGGCAGCGTATCAAAGCTAAATTCTTGTATCGCTCTCTGCGCCCAATAAGCTACATCTGTTCTTTTAACTTTTGTTATTAGCTTATCTTGTCCAACGTAAGCAACTATAAAGTTATTTATAATATCAGATATACTAACAAACTGGTAATCGCCATAATTTTCATCGCCACTGTCCCATACGCCGTCAGGCCCTAAGTAGTATTCTTCTGGAGTTTGATTTATCAATGCCATATATTATGCTTTTTCTTGTTGGTTAGTTTGTGCTTCTATTTGATTTGCAATCTGGTACAGCCCTATGTCTTTAACAACTAAGCCGGCAAACTCTAGAATTTTTATTACTAGTTCTGTTTCTTCTGATGGGTGCAATTCAAAGTCAGTAGATTCATTTGCATTATAAAGCGCTTCGCCAAATACCATTTGGTATGCCCATTCTACCTTAGCAGGCTCTTTTATATAATTACACCTTACATTGGTAGTTAATAAAGAATCTCCATAAACTTTGTAACCATCTTCTGAGGCTACAAACACGGGTCTTGTATTTGTTGGTTTTGCATAAGCCGATTGGTTTATGTATAGGAATTCATTAAAGTTTATTCTTTCTGCTTCTATCGGAGTTGTAGTAGTAACTACTGTATTAGGTACAGGATATAGTGATTTACTAGTGGTAACATTATTATACACTATTGTACCTATTCTATAAAGGTCAGCAGGAGGCGACCAATGTTCGGTAGCTGCATTATAAGTCATATCTGCATCTACTTCAAATATATTTATTTTTTCATTAAGCAAGTTAAGCATATCAGAAAACTCGGTATCATTACCAGGTATTCTGCCAAACTGATTAATATCGTAAAAATATTGTTCGAATATATCTAATTGAGCTTGGTTAGCAAATAGATTAAATTCTTGAGGTGTTACATAACCTCTTTGTTCTTTGTTAAGTATTGCTAATACTCTCTGATAAACAGTATCTACGCTTACAGCCATAATTTATTTTTTATTTTATATAGTTATAGGCCACCTTTCAGCAGCCTATTACTATAAAGGTGACTAGTTTAGTCTTTTCTCAATTGCCTTGTATACTTCCATTCCTTCGTCTGTTCTGAAGAAAGCAGATAAAGCAAAGTAAGGGTGTTCGTCAAACGGCACAGTCATTATCTTTCTACCATTTACTCCGTAAGTGAACGTTCTTTGATCTTGCGATAATGCTAATATTCCTTGTTCAACAGCTCTAGCTCCGAAGCTTCTTAGTTGTGTATTTTCATCTGTGGCTAATTGTAGAAACAAGTTAGGGTTTCTTTTAGCAAATATTAATACATCTCTTTTTAATTCTGAAGAAGATAACTCAGAAACAGAAGAACCTATTTCAACGCGAAGTATAGCTTCAGCTTCATCTATATCTAAGCTTTTAGCAAGGTTTAATGCTTGTAATTCAAACTCAATCCAATCAACTTCATTGCTGGCTTGTACTGAAGGTTTGTATTCCTCATAAACACCCTTTTTTAAAGCTGGGTGATATAGGGATAATAATTTTTGTAATACTACATTTTCTTTTGGTACTCGTAGTTTACCGTCTCTAAATACAATTCGCCCTAATATTGATTGGCCTTTTTGTTCTTCTACAAAACAAGACCTTTGGTTAGTAGCGTATCTTATTTCTTTCTGATAACCTTCTTTATCGTCAAAATATAATAATGATTTTTTAGCCGTATGATAAGTCGGTAATGTGTACACCAATGGTTGGCTTCCTACTAGTTCGTATAAACGGTCTTTTATAACCCATTCATCTTTTTTTGGTACCGCTTTTTTAGGCATTTCTATTTTAGGTTGTACTTTTGTTTCAACCTCTTGCTGAGGAGCAACCTCAACTTTTTTTGCTGTAGCTTTTTTTTGAGCCATGATATAATATAATATAAATGTTAATAATGTATGACGATAGCCTCTTACTATTAATTATAATACGCTATTGTCACTAATAAAAGTAATAACTACCCCCGTAGATTCAACGAGGGTAATTACTACAATAAGCTTATGCTTACTAGATGTTCTTCAATAGAACAAAGTTGTTAGCTGCTTGAGTACACATAGTTCTTTCTGACAAGAAGTGTACATTCATTGCATCCTGGTCGCTTGTATAGTTTCCACCAACTGAACCAGTTACCCAAGATTTCAAACGTCTGTCATCAGCTTCTGAAGCTCTATAACGGATGTGTAAGAAAGGTCGTGAGATATTCTGTCCTAACTGCTGATCGTATACAGTAGATGTTCCTGCTGGAACAATTACTCCAGATATATCTGCAATAAGTCCACGAGTTGTAGAATCATTTAAGTATTTCCAGTCTGTCTTATAGAAATCGTAAGATCCTCTGCGGAATCCTGAGAACCCTAAGTTCAACGCCATTTCTTCTGAATTTTCGAATACACCGTAAGATGTTCCTCCTGTTCCATAAGAATTTTGGGCTGCTAGCATATTATCAATGCTTAAAGAAGTAGCACGATCTAAGAACATCATGTTCTCTTCAATCGCTCCTTGCTTATCAAGCTCTGCTAATATAGTGTCAAACTCAGCTAAACCAGCTCCACCTGCTGCTCCAAAATCTGGATCGTTAAATACCAAACCTCTTTCTTCTAGCGAAGCAAATAGACCTTGCATACCTTCTAGTGTAGCTCCTTGGTTATCTGTTATAGTTCCTTGAGCTTTCGTAGCTTCAACCATAGACATTTCTAGGTAATCCTCAAAACGAATACGAGACTCATGCTCAGACTTTAGGTACCATAGGTATCCTCCAGTTCCGATCTCAGTAGTAACTTCAACCCATCCAATTTGAGCAACATCAGAACCATTCACAGAGTACTTGTCTCTTAGTATAATTGGCTTGTTGTTGAAAGTAGTGAAAGATGCGTCGATTGAATTACCTGCGTTTGCAGAGTTTTTCCCATATTCAGATCCGTATACGAATAGGCTTAAAGGAGCTGCTGCGTCTGCGTCTGCTAATGCAGCTGGTAATTGTCCATTGGCATCGCCATATACTTCAATGTTGTATGGCTGAATTCCTCCAGCTAAAGTACCTAAAGATACAATAAACGCCTTAGCGGTTACATTTCCTTTTGAAATTACCACAGTCATGTTAGGTCCCAATAGTGGAACTTTACCGTCTGCTCCAGGAGAAGGCAACGAAATTGTTTTAGCTGCTGCTGCTCCAGAAGTTACAGTATCATAAGCGATATGTAATCTTCCTTGTTCTGACCAAACTACTTGATCCGACGCCATAGGCATCTCTGCTCCGACCATACGTAAGAATCCTGTGATCGTTCTGTTTCCATAACGCTCGATTTCTTTTTCGTATACCTCAGGTAAAAATTGTTGTGTAAAGTCCATGTCCGCTAAAGATAAATAGTTATCCCCAAATAATCCTTTTACTGGACGTGGTGTTAAGTGTGCTAAGTTAGCTAACGTAGCGGGTGATGTTGCAAATGACATAATTTTTCTTATTTAATGTGTTTAAAACTTTTTATTTTCAATTTTGAATCACTTCTCCCAGAATCTACAGATCTTACGCTCCAACCATTCGATGTTTTAACATCTTCGTGAACGCCTCTCGCGCCCATTTGTACGTTTTTCGAATTAGTCATACTTGCTTTCATGGCGTCGGCTTTGCCTTGCTCATAAAAATGATTTGCAATAGAATCTGCGTTCATAGCTGTAAACAATCCCTTGTGGTAACCCGCTGCGTCTGACATTTGATTATCTTTATCCAAGAACTTCTTGACAAAATTATTAATGTCGCTTTGGGTCTCCTTAATAGTAGGAGCGTCTTTAACTTTAAATCGAAATTTTTTGTCTCCAACTTGATAATCAAAACCTTTGAAATCATTGTTAAAAACATTTTCCGTTTTCTTTAAAAACGTTTGTGATTGTTTTTCAGCTAATTGAGTTGCTGCTTCATTTTCTTTTGTATAGCGATTGAAAAAGTCTACCGCTTTCTTTTGTTCAGGAGCCAGCTTTGAGCCGCCTTTTATTTCCTGATAATATTTATCTTTTAATCCAGTAAGATGGTTTTTAGCTTTTGCTAATTCCTCTCTTCTGGCTAGTTTTTTTCTTCGTATATCCCTCTCATCGTCTAAGTCTTCATCATAAAGAAAGTTATCCTCCATCATAAAGTCTATATCCTCTTTGTCTAAGTGAGGTTTTGTGTTAGCGTAATATTCTTTTAACAATTGAGACTCATCTAAGTCTTCATAATTCTTGTTAAGCTTAACATAATCTTCAAGAGTTCCGCTGGTTTCATTCATAAAGTCTACAACCTTTTGAATGTTTTCAGGTAACTCAACTCCTGTTTCTCTTTGCTCTTCTATAGCCTCGACTATATTGTCTTGCAAATCATCCGCCTGTTCCTGTACCTCTTCTTCTGTTATTTCCTCTATAGCTGATTCAACAACTTCAGCGGGAGCTTGCTTTTCTTGTACTTCTGCCGCAGGCTCCTCAGTCGCAGGCACTTCCACGGGGGGAGGTTCCGGTGCGTCTTGTGCTGGCTCTGCTAGCTTAGACATATCTAATTTAATCGTCCCCTCTTCGTCTACTGACATAGGGTTTGTATCAACAACCTCTTCCTGGGTAGTTTCTACTTGCTCTGTGTTTTCTGTTTGTTCTGACATGATAAAATATTATATAATTGTGTTTACTTTTATTATTACCTAGGATCGAACGCACCTAAGCCAAATCCTTGACTCATTACGTCATTTCCTGCGGATTCAAAGTTTTTTGGCGGAGAATCATTCTTTCTTTGAGCAATCATCTCGCTTTGTTGTGTGCCTTGTATTCTGGTTCTTTGATCTTTACGATCTTCTATTTCTTTCTCTTTTGATTTAGCATTGTCCACTTCTATGCCTTTTAATTGCATATTGTATTGGAATTCCAATTCCATTAATTCTTTTTTAGCATTAACCTCAACGCTTATTCTTTTTTCTTCTATACTACCTTTGAGCTGCTCTAGCTGTGACTTAGTCTGGAACATAGCTTGATCTTTTTGCACTTCTGCTTGAGCTGCCACCTGTTGCGCTTGAGCGTTAGCCTGTGCTTGAGCTTGTATATTAGCTTGTTGTTCCGCTTGCAGTCTTTCCTGGCGTTTCTTTTGTTTGACTTTAAGCAATTGATTTGCTAGCTTTATATTTTTAACTTCTCGTATGTCAATAGCGTCAGATAAATCTATAGATCCTTGCTGTAAAGCAGTCTGAATATTGTTTTCAAGCATTGCGGATTCTTCTGCATCAGGCATTAGCTCTAGTGATATTCCAAAGTCGTGCATATACAAGTCTGACATTTCCTCTAGAATACCTACATTAAATTTACCTATTTTGGTTATAAACGCTTCTTTAGCTGGATGATACTCTATTATATCTGATATTCTTAAAGACAGGCACTCGCAAAGTTCTCTTGTTAAATATAGACCTGAATCTAATATATGCCTTGTTGCAGTGTTTGAATTTGCTGCCGCTAATTTTTGCACCCCCACTAATGCTCTAGAGTCTGGCGTAGACCCGTCTCTCGCTTCGTTTAGCCCGGTTACATCCCTTATCATTTGCAGATAATAGTTGTAAGTTGCAATTAGTGTTTGTAGTTTTTGCCCTCCGCTTCCTGTTGGCACTTCCTGTATAGGCACTTTACCAGGATTCATATCACCTTCCTGTGTAAATGATCTACCTATTATAGAACCTGTTTGAAAAAACATATTTAATGCTTCTTGCGGATTGTAGTTTGTTCCGTTACCTAGGTCTACTTCATTAATACCATCTGCATCAAGGTATACCCCGTCAGGAATCATTCTTTGCAGTACTTGCTGTAATTTCAAGTGGGTTAATTGCACCATATCAGCAAACCCTGTACATTTACTTACCAATGATTCTATTTTGCCCTTATACATTCTAGGGGCAGTAATAGCGTAATTCATTTTAACTTTAGATACATCACTTTTAGGGCGCATCATATTCTTTGCCATTTCCCACTTAAGCATTATATCCGTACCAACAATCATAACACCTTCGTAAAGTACTTCAAGAGATCTTGACATTTTACCAAATTGCTCTTCTAGCATTTCTACTGGAGGATCAAATTGATCATCTCGGACTATTATTTTGCTTGCTCCTGTTGCGGTCTCTTTGACCTTATACACTTCGTTCATATAAGTCTTATAATTAAAATATAAAACCTGTATAACGTTTGAGTCTCTGTTATTGTTGTATTGATTGCTTACGGTCTGATCAAATACACCAAAATTTTGCGTTCCCTGTTGTTTAATTTTTTCTAACTGATCTTGAGTTAATTCAGGGAATTGCTTTTTAATTTCGTTTATCGGCACAAACTTAACTTCTCCGGCATAGTATATATCCTGAAAATAAGGGTCCTCTGTATAAGAGTATACCAAATAAGCTGGATCAACGTAATCAACGGTTACTCCTTCTGATTCTGAAAAGTTATTTTTTACACACCCTATGCCCAATGTTGCTAAATCTAAGTAGGTTCTTCTTTTTGTTAAGTCGTACCTATTCTCGTCAAGTAGCGTGTTAAGTGCGGTTTCTTCCGCTATTTCTATACCTTGCTTGTAAGTAAGTTGCATGTGTATGTCAAGCTCTTCTTGAGAGTCCGGTAAAGTTTCAGGTGGATTTTCAAAAAGATTAATACCAAAATTTTCTTGAGCAAAGTTATTTAATTCTTCTGTTTGCTTGTCTCTTATAACAGATTCCATATAAGCTGTCCTTTTGCTTACACCGTAAGGATCTTGTGAATAAGTAGTAATATCAAAAGATCTATCAGCAATACCGTTAACAACTATGTCAACAAACTTTGATAATATCGGAACTGGCTTCCAGTCTAAGTTTAAATAAGATAGATCACCATTTATAGAAAGCTCATCTTTGTATTTCTGTACAGGTTGCTCCCCCCTTGAGTATAACCTTAACGTATGAAAAGAATTTTGATTACTTCTGAAGCGAGTTACACCCGAGTTGCTACTGAACCATTCATTTTGAATCGCTCTACCAACTTTCAATCCGTAATCCTGAGAAACTTTCTCTTGATCACTTACCACTTGGCTAGGGAAAAAACTATTTGTTACGCTATTCGCCATATTATTTTTTTATTATTTTTGACATAGTACCTTCGTGGGAATATTTAGCAAACCGTAATTTAACAGGCTGTCTTTCTATTTTACCGTGAGGTCTATATAGGTCTTTGTTGCAAGCCATGATGGCTAGTCCTGAACTAATAGCTGCATCAAATTTTGTTCTATTGTTTATATCGAATTTAGACCAATCGTTTAAGGTCTCATTAAAATACATTGTGCCATACGACCCATCTTCATTTAATCCTACGTGTCTATCTATGTACATTTCGATTGCTGCTGCATGGGCTTGCTTTATATCTTCACTTGAGTTTGGTATTCCTCCAATGTCTTTTTCAGTTACTGATAGCTTATTCCATATCTTGTCGGGTCTATTCATTGAGTAACCTCTATACCCTCTTCTTTTAAAATAATATAAAAGTCTAGGTTTGTTATTTTCACACAGTAAAGGCATGCCATAAAATACACAAGCCATTAACACGTCTTCAAAAAACATCTCAGCTGTTTGAGGTCTTGCTACATACTCCAAAAAGAAAGTACTTGGTGGAGCGTCTTCCATACTAAACTTGGTTAATCCGTGTAAAGCTCCTTTGGATCCTCTTCCATCTGTTGTTCCGGATATATCGTAACTATCACAACCAAATGCGCCCATGTGCTCGTTACCTGGGTACCTTATACCATTACGTGTAGTTTGTCTATTTTGAATATTATAACTAGGTGTCCACGATATTAAGAACCTGCCTTGAGGGTTTGGCATAAATATAACCTTTGTATCTTTAACACCGTTTTCCCATTGAAAACTTCCTTTTGTCAATACATTGCTATTGCCTAAGTCCTCGTTATAATCTATTTGTTCGTATATTTTTGCTAAATTAAATATACTGTTTTTTGTTTCGTCTCTGAACGCGTGCTCTTCCGTTCTAGGAAATTGCCTGTAAAACTCATTTAGAGCGTCCTGGTCGCCTTTTAATCCATCTACCTCATTATTCCAGTGCTCGATGACTCCGACTTCTATAACGTCTCCGTGTGGCCCCATGGTGCCTTCTAGTGGCTTATTAAATACTGGATGTCCGTATTCGTCTATAAAACCCTCATAATTCCACTCCATTGGAATGAAAAGAGAATATAGCCCAGATTTCGTTTGACCATTGGCATTGCGCTTAGTTACATCAGAGCTATTGTATAATTTCTTAAAGTTTTCTCCTCCTTTGTCTAAGGCATTTGATGTTGACCCCATCATACACTTACCAATAACCCTGCTACCTAATCTTAAACAAGTTTTTGTTACTCGCCAGTTGTTAAGTATATTGTTTGGTCTTTCCCATTTACCGCTTTCGTCGTGTACTAATAGTCTTAGTTTTTCACCATCGTACGCGTTGTCACCTGTGTTTTTCCAGTCGATTGTTGTGTCAAGCCCAACGATGTCTTCTGTTGAGACATTTGAATCGAGCTTCTTCCTTGTAAATTTTGAAGCGGGGACTCTGTAGGCGAGTTCTGTTTTGGGGCGGTCCATTCCGTCTTGTATTGGTTTAAAGAAGAATGGATAGTTAATCGATATTGGTACAACTTTGTCCGTAAACATCTTCTTTGCATCTCCCCCAGACTTGGACAGTATTCCAAATCTAGCATCTGAAGATATTGTTGCTTGGTTAACAGTCTCGCCGGAAGCCATAAAAGAAAATCCAGATCGTCTATTTTTGAGGTAGGACATTCCATAACATCTTTTGTCTGCCTTGCAAGCTTCCCAGAATAAGTAGAATAATCTATTTGATTCTCGAAAGTCTGGTTGCCCAACATCAATTTTGGACCACTGCAGGTACATAAAGTGAGTACCAGTAATGTAAGTAGCCACGCCTCTATTATTGAACCAATGACCCTCTTCTCTTTTTCTAAATTGTTCATCTATATATTTTTCCCAAGTTGCTTTAAATTCATCAGGGTAATCACGCCAATCAAATATACTGTTTATACTTTTTAACTCCTTAGGGTATTCCTCAGGTGTCCACTTGTCAGTATCTTTACTTATTTTAGCGGGGACCGCTGGCAAAGCAATTTTTAATCCTTGTATATTATATATATCGCCTATTTTGCCGGTCTTGCTTATAACAACAACATCGTGCTCCTTGTTATAGCCATACTCCCATTTTCTGCTTCTATTTAATCTGGATATAGTATTAGACTTAATAGGCGTTATTATACTGTATAGATCTTGAGTATACATTACTTAGATCTTTTTTCAGCAAAGCCCTTAAAGTCTTTCTTCACAGCCTCCTCTTTTGGCTTGTTATCTAAAGCACGTTGCTCATCATTAATACGGTTTAAAATTTCAAAGGCATCAAATATAGCCAGCTTTTTTGTAGCCGCTGCATTTTTTAATCTATCTGCTGATATATCGTCGTCTGAATCCACAATAGCTTCTTTAGCTACTTTTATTAATTCTTCAACGGCTTTTTGCCCAGCTAGGATTATATTCCTTTTCGTTTCCTTTATGTCCATAATTAATTGTAATTGAATTGGTGGGTACTCGGTATAACCTCTGCCCTTCTATAATAAACTCATATTCTGATGTAGGTTTAAATCCTATCAATGTGTCTACATCTAAACCACAAGTGCAGTATTTAACTACTCCAAGTAATGGCTTTTCATTTTCTAAAGAAAACATTTTTGTTTCTTTAACCGGAGCAACAAAACAAAAACCCTCTAAAGCTTTCCATTCGCCGTCTCTTTTATATGCGTAAACTTGATCTGGCTGGGCCAAATAAGTTTCTTCTGTCAAATAGCTTTTACTATTCTTTTCTTTACCCCTTACATCTCTAAATCTTCTAAATACATTATGATGTAATATCACTTCATCTCCCTCTTGCAACTCTTTATACTTTTCTGCTAAAGGCAAACTTAGTATAACACCTATTCTATTCGAATACTCATGATTTTGTAATTCTGTGTTTAATAGTAATTCTTGTCCTTCAATTGTAATTTCTGCGGTTGTTCTTCCTCCCTGGGGAGTTACAAGGTAATTAAATACACTTTGCATTTTACCATGAGATATTATATTCCACTGAAATAGCCATGTTTTTATTGAAGTCTTTCCAAGGCATCACGGCTCCGTCTTTAGATATATATATAGAAAATTTTGTGTCCTCTTCTATAATGTTCTCTATAACATGACCCCCATACACTTCCTGTCCAACAGTGTAGTGCATGGCGTCATTTTTATAATCTTTCCCTATACTAATCTTTCTTATCAGCTGCATCATTCTCTGTAAATTCCCCTGTAATAAGATTAATAGTCACATCTCCGTATTTAGCTGCTAATATTTTCTGCGTACTTTCAACTTCCTTGTTTAATAATTTTAAGGTTTCTAAAAGTGTGTGCTTGTGAGCCTCAACTCCACCTATTTGCATTTGTACTTCATTAGCTTTAGCAACTGCCTCTTTTATTTGAGATAGCTCTTGCTCTTCTAATTTTTTACTTGTTTTTACTACTTCGAACTCTGTGTACTCTTTCTTTTTTGCCATTGTATTAAATTTAATTGTTATTTATATGGAAACATCTTATTTAATGTTTCTTTTCTTTTATCACAACCGCAATCCCAAGGTAAAGCTTTAACTGCTTTCTTAATTCCGGTTACGGTTGTAATTTTTTCTATTGTATCTCCTAATCCTTTTGCTTTCACTTTTTAAAGTAATTCATTTTCATTGGTGACTTCTTTTTAAAGAAATTAGACTTAACCTCACCTGCTTCAAACCCTATATCGGTATTTACTTTTTTCGGAGTAAAAGCGCTTTTTACTGTTTCGCCACCTTTTTTCTGCTGATCTTCCGTTCTTTCGCCTTGCGTTACATAACGATCGTCGCTCATTACATTTTTAGTGCTACCTGCTTTTATGTTCTGCTTTGATTGATTAGCAGCATTTTTAGCTTCACTAGTAGCTACATCTAATCTGTCAGTAGCCTGATCTAATTTAGCTTTTATTCTTCTGTACTTACCAGGATTTTTGTCTTTGTCTATCCCTGCTAGCTTGTCAGTTAATCTCCCTTTTTTTATTGTTTGACGTTTTTTCTGTCTACCAGTAACTTTACTAGATCTTATGTTTTGACGTCTATTGTAAGCTGACTGCGCGTCTCCTTCGTCTTTTGTCTTAAGCTTAACTTCTTTTTTTACTTTAACCTCTTTAGGGTCACCTTGCACTTCTTTGAATTCGCCAGTACCTACCTCTTTAGTGTTTTTATTTTTATACTCTTGTCCAGCAGGTGTTTTAAGCCATTTTGACCATTTATCAGAATCCATATAACCACCTGATCCATCGTAATCATCCGTGTTAACAGTTTTCATTATTTCTTTTTTAACAATGTCTCCTGCAGACATTACGGTATCCTCGCTACCTACTATGACATTTCCGCTCTTGTCGTATCTTTCGGTCTTAGTTTGCTTAAATGGTGAAGACTTCATCGTATACCCTTTCATCTTACTTGGTGAAGGCATAGTGCGAGTCTTATTGTTTCCGTCAACTCCAGCCGGTCCTACATTAAGTAGCGGCTCTTTTGTTTTGAACATACCGCTTTTGACGCGGGCTGTAATTGGTGTATTTTTCATATTTATAGTTTTGTATTATAGGAATTTTGAAAACATAGATCCCGTTTTTGTTGGGGTAAATGATGTGCCTTTATTTTTATTGCCGTCTTTAACTGTTGGGTCTTTGTCCGTTTCTTTATAACTTAAGTCTGCCGCTACAGGCTCTGGAGAGGAATCTTTAAAACCATCAGAAACAGCAGCACCTATATCAGTAAATTTTTTATTTACATTAGCCGCTCCGGCAACTAAAGATTCATTTATTTTTAAAGGTGATCTTGACTTTTGCGTTATGGGTCTACTCTTTCCTAAGTCTCCACTATATCCGTCTTGGAAATAAGCTTCACCTCCGTAGAAATTTTTCTTTATTTTAGTAGGGCTAGTTATTTTACCAAACCTTTTTTCCGCTCTGGCTAAACTGCCTGGCTGATCACCTCCTACGCCTCTTCTTGGACCTGGTGCTGATTTTTCTTGAAACCCGTGTTGGTTTCTTTTGCCTAGCCTATTAGCTTCTCCTCTAAAATTTAATCCCATAATTATGATTGTTTGTATGCTTCGTTTTCCCACTCAAAATCCGGATGACCCTCATTCATTGTAGCCCTGCTGTATTTTCTAGCAGGAGATTTTGTATCTTTTTTCCAAGTAACAGAATCATCTGAATACTGCAATCTTCCGGTAGCCATTTGATCTAAATGCACTTTTTCGTGATTAACGGCATCCTGTACTTTGTTTTCAGGCAAGCTTGAGCTAACAAAGATTGTTCCATCTCTATTAGCCTCCGCTTGTACTCCTTCTTCTAAATCATCTTTTAATATGACAGGTTTACCAAACTCAGATGTAGCTTCGTGTAAACCAAATATTTCAGAATGTGATTTTAGCTTAAATGCCATTATGCTTTAGCTGCTTTTCTAGCCGCTCTTTTTGCTTTTCTAGCATCTACTCTATCCATTCTTTTTCTTAGCCTTTGAGCTTTATCCGTGTTTCCGCTAGCTAGTGCAGCTTCACCTTTCGCTCTTATTTTTTGAGAACGTGTTGGTTTAGCTTTTGTTACCTTCTTGGTAACCTTAATTTCTTTAGCATCTACTAAATTTCCTTTTGGCTTAGAAGTTTTAATTTTTTCTGCTTTTAATGTAGTGCCAGCAGATTTCATTTTTCTTTTAGGAACATCATACCCAATGTCTCTTTTGCGGATGCTTTGTCCTTTAGTGTTACAAGCGTCGTCCTCTCTAGAGCAAGAACCATCTTTCCCTGTATAATCTGTTTTTGTTTGCTTCCCCCCGCTGTTAGCTTTAGACATAGCTTTTGCGTTCTTAAACTTTTTATTGCGCACATTAATCTGACGATTTGCCTCTTTATCAAATTCCGCTTTATCCAAATCACCATAGATTTTCATGTCTCTCTTCTTGTACATAGCGTCGGTTATCTTAGCTTGTTTAGCGGGAGATTTACCTTGCTTTTCCGAAATAGCGTTAACTATCTCTTTTGGTAAGTTAGCTTTTTGCTTTGCTGTTTGTTTTGCTGGTGATGCAACCCCCATTGCTTTCATCAATAAAGGGGATTTTGGGTTCATTTTAAATGCCATAGTTATTTTATCTTTCGCTATCTTTTATCATGTTATCGATAGCCTGGTTAAACACTTTATCCGTGTACGTTTTATTTTTATAAAATGTGCTTTTTGCCGACGTAGGTAAATCTTCCTCGCCGAGTAATATTCTGTATATCCTTGTTATAAGTTGCTTACACTTGAATGACGTGGTGTAAGTATTATACTTCATTGTTGTTCTATTTCTTTTACTAAAAATAGTTATCCACTCTCCTTTTCTCAATCTCTCCCATCTTGCTTTATCCCAGGAATATGTATATGCACCTTCTATAAAATCATTACGTATAAACTTGTTTTTACAATCCAAGTAAATAAGTAGCTCCAGATCCGCATCTTTTAACCCGTAAGTTTTACAAGCCCATTTTCTAACGAGCCTGTAATACTTAAGTATTCCTGTTTGTTTTAAATCACCAGCGTCACGTATCATTATTCTACTGTAATAACGTCTACGATCTTAATAACATAGTATACTTTATCACCCCAGGTGATAGCGTGAGCCGCTGGAGAGTCATAGTTTATTATATCACCATCTTTGATACCTTCTACTTTATCACCGGTTGAAACTACTGTAGCTCTCGAGTATCTACCTTCTTCATCTATATTTTCTGTTATAATAAGACCAGCAATTTTCTTTTGCTCTTTCTTAATCTTATCTATAACTAAATAATAATTAATTGCTTTCATCTGCTCTAGCGTTTGAAATTACACAATCTGCAGAAACAATAGTCATTACAACACTCACTGCATTTTTGAGCGCCGATTTTGTAACCAAAACCGGATCTATAATACCAGCTTCAATCATATCAACTTCTTCACTAGTAGTAACGTCACAGCCAAAACCTTCTTTAGTAGGTAGGTCTAACACGTTTAACCCAGCGTTCTCCATGATAGTTACAAAAGGAGACATTATAGATTCTAATAGTATCTCTTCACCTACGCAAGTAGGTTCGATTTTCGTGGAAGCGTTAAGAAGGGCAACGCCACCCCCTGGTACAATACCTTCTTTCAAGGCAGCCTTCGTAGCGTATATCGCATCCTCGACCCTGTCCTTCTTTTCTTTAAGTTCAACCTTAGAGTCAGCCCCAACACGGATAATACCAACACTACCTGATAGCATAGACAATCTCTGTTCCAGCTTTGTTTTAAGGAAAGGATTTTTTTCGTCATTAATTAATTTGTTAACTTTGTCAATTCTTTCCCCAGTATCTTCAATGAACTCATCTAGAGTTGTGAGGACAGTGTTCTTATCATCTGTAACGGACAATTCCGCTTCTCCAAGCATTTCAACCGTTATCAAGTCTAAATCATCTCCTAGCTCTTCATTTACAACCGTAGCACCTGTTAGTATCGCTAAGTCCTCGCAAGTGTCTTTCTTGCCTTGTCCAAAGCCAGGTAGATCAATAATGTTAATCTTAATGTTACCTTTTACTTTGTTCATTAAAAGTGCCGATTTTACTTGCTGCGCAACTGGTGCTATTATAAGTAAAGCTCGGTTCTGCTTAATAGAGTGTTCTAGTATGCTTTGTATCTTACGTATATTAGGTATTTCAGACATGCATATTAAAATCAGTGGGTTTTCTAGCTCACATTTTTGCTTATCAGTGTTAGTAACGAAGTGAGGTGATGTTAATCCAGAGTCAAACTGTACACCATCAACGACTTCTACGTAGGTTTCTTCAGTTTCTGACTCCTCCATCAGTACAATACCGTCTTTTCCTACAGAACTGTACGCTTTTGCTATGATTTCACCAAGAACCAAGTCATTATTACAAGAAATAGCTGCAACATGCTCTAATGTTTCGTTTGTAACGTCAATTTTAACGCTATCAAGGTAATCATTGACCTTTTTTAAGCCAGAATTAACACCATCTTTAATATCTCTGATAGAATGATCGTTTCTGTAAGAATTTACAGTATTTAAAAGGGCTTCAGCAAGAACTGTAGCGGTAGTAGTACCATCTCCAGCTTCTTTAACTGTGTTTTTCGCTGCTTCTTTGATTAAAGTTGCACCGATATTCTCAACCGGGTCGAATAAGACTACAGATTCTGCTACTGTAACTCCGTCTTTTGTAATCACCGGTATTCCTCTAGCATCTTCGTATATAACACATTTTCCAGATGCTCCGAGAGTTGATTTTACTGCACTGGCTAATTTCTTAACACCAGCACCTATCTTGTCTTTAGCTTCTTCGCCAAAGTTTAAGTCTTTTATTAGAAGACTTGGATCGTTGTAATTCATTTTATTTGATTTAATTTAATTAACTAAAGCTATAATCCCAGATATAGCTGCAAAATATAAAAAAACTGTTAGTAATAACCCCAACCATCCGATCAGGGTTACTAAAAACAGTTTAGTATTATTCATTCTTAAAAGTCTTAACAACCTTTGGTCCAGCTGCAGCTTCTAACTTCTTAGCGAAGTGTTCGATGCTTCCATCAATTGCTGACTCAGCTCCTTCAAGCGTCTCTCTGCG
>ENA-ORDA01001656-ORDA01001656.1-marine-metagenome-genome-assembly--contig:-NODE-1656-length-18367-cov-6.961782_pt1 | contig 18367 bp, 26 predicted proteins | sample MGYA00237778_ERZ508506 | MGnify/ENA primary metagenome ERZ508506 (study PRJEB26177, sample SAMN06267891) | marine metagenome | isolation source: Monterey Bay, California, USA | place: Pacific... | reverse complement strand
CGCTTTCTCTATGATGGCCTGATACCAGCTGTAGGCCTTACGCTTTTGGCAGCGCTGCCCAAGGTTGGTAAATCATGATCGAACGTTAGGCCCTCGCCAGCAATGGCTGCGCGCCTTGATGCCTTTTTGCCCTGAAATACCAGCGCCCTTATCGATCAAACGAACGGGTAGGCCTGCTGCCTGCAAAGCTCTAGCGCTGGCGATCCCTGACATGCCTGCGCCAATAACAACAACGCCGATTAGATCAGCCCGATGCCTTCCATAATGGCGGGGATCTGTTTCTTGACCTTGAAGAACCCAGCCGTGGCATGGGGCCAGATTGCGCTATCCCAATCCCGGCGCCATTCAACCAAGTCTATTCCAGCCTCCTCCAAGGAGGGCATAGCTTCAAATATCCAATCCCGCAGCGGACCGGTGGGAATATAAGAGGTCGCGATTTGAGTCACGCCTAAGCGAGAGGCCCAACGAGCTAGATCAGTGGGCACTCCTGCTCGCAGCTCTGTTACGTCCAGACCGATGCGCGAGGCGGTGTCGATTAACGCACCTCGCTCAAATTCCTCGACCAATGGAGCAACGGGTCTTGGCGAGCGCAAGTGGCTTGCGGCAAGTGTCGCACATCCGACGAAGTTCAAAGAGGAGAGGTCAAAGTCTTCCGGCCGGCAGTCTTCTTCAGAGATGAGTAGGACCGTTGGACGGTTTGGATCTGGGGCCTGCACGGTCCGGATCGGTGTGACGCCTGGCAGGCCTTCAGGTTCTTCGCTTTCAAGACCCTCGACGACTTCGGCAAGCTCCGCTGGGCGTGGATTAAAGCGTTTGTCAGTGAACTTTGCGATATTCCAAGCTTGCGCATGATAAGGTTTTCCACGCGTGTGAAGGCCGGCCACCCAGCGCCATCCGAGTGTGTTTGACGCAGGATCGCCGTCGAGGAGATGCCTGTAAAAAAAGTCCGCCCCCAATCGCCAAGGCAGTTCAAGCGTGAAGATCCAAATCGAGGCGAACCACATGCGGGCATGGTTATGAAGGTAGCCGGTCTCTACTAGTTCCTCGGCCCAGTTGTCAAAATAGTCGAGCCCGGTTTGATAAGCCTCAGCAGATTCTACACGCCTGCGAAGGCCGCGATCGCGATCCAGAGCCATCAGATCCCGCATCAAGCCCTCTCGGTACTGGTCCCACACAACTGGTCGCCGTTCCATCCACCCTTTGAAGTAACCACGCCAGATGACCTCCTGAATGAACTTCTCAGCGCCTTCAGCTCCATGCTCGAGCACAGCGGTGGCAACTGCGTCTTGTTCCAGCACAAGACGCCGCCGCAAGTATGGAGAGAGCATTGACACGTCCCGGTGTTTGCCCGCCCCTCGATCATGATTACGGCCGTTGGTATACCCTTTGCCCATGCGCGGCGCGAATGCCCTAAGGGTAGCCTCACCAGCCGCTCGTGTTGGCGCCATGAGCTTTGTGTTGGGATGATCAAGCTGCATAGATTCCATCTCCTCGTAACAAGGGAGAAGTAAACTGAAATGCCGGTCTGTCCAATTGGAGGGCGATGAATTGAGCTAAGGTCGGGGGCCAACAATCACCTTTTCGAAAGATTGAGCTTCCAATACGTTGCCCTAGATAAGGGTCTAAGAATGAACCAAACGAATGACGGAGCGCGTTTGAGCTTGAAATCAGAAACGACAGACAGGCGCAATTTGGTAGACGCATACCTGCAACTAACGAAAGAAGTTCTTCCCTCATTAGCTAAGAGTGGTGGGCAGGATTGGCCCGTTCGCCAGGATCACTGTTTCCAGCGCATCGTTTTGGACACTATTTGTGGCGGTGTGTGGTACGCATATCTAGACCGTCCTGCTTACAAAAACCTAACGCATGAACAAGCGCGACGCGCGGTCGATCTGTGCCGTGAGATCGCCGAGGGTCGCGCAGACCTTCAACAGCTGAATAACCAGTCGCTGATTTGGCGCGGCAAAAGCCGCGTGCGAACTTGAGCAGCCTTTTGGGAAGGTGTTTGAATGCCAAAACGAACATCGCTACAGGATACAAAGCGAGTTGAGACTGCAGACGATCTCGACGACATGGTTCAGAACAAGCGTGGGGGGTGGCGTGCCGCGGCGGCAAAGGCACACCGCCGGCAATGTCGATATATAAAAACGAATGACGGATAAGCTCGTGCGCCTGGCTTATGACGGCGAGTACGAACCCAACGATTAATTTTGCATTAGTGAGAGTGAAAACATGAAAAGCATAATCGAACTCAAGAATTTGGAACTTAAACTATCTCTGGGAACATACGGTCCAGATGATGTCGTTCCAGATGTTCACCTCCTACATCTCAAGCTTACAATTGATCCAAAGTTCGTTTTTATCGATACCGATTGCATGGACCATGTCTTCGATTACGATCCACTGATCGCCGAAATCGATCGTCTCGCGAGCGACGGGCATTATCATACGCAAGAGAGGCTGATGACAAGGATTACTGCAGCCTGCGCGGCGTATGAAGTGATCGAAGCCGTTGAAATCTACCTGAGCAAACGTCCGGTCCTGCGGGACAGCGGCGAACTTGGGGTGAGATTAAATGTCAAGGCTGAAGAGCTTGCAGAAGTCCGTTCATTGATGAAGGGCTAGAAACAAGTAACCGGAAGTGAGCGGACGATGTTTGATAAAATGAAACATCAGCGGCAGCAAAAAAATACCACATCGCAGGATCAAACTGCTACCCTAAGGCAAAGATTAATAAAGGTACGGGCGAACGCTGCTTTTGTTCAGCGCCAAAAGCCAGAGCAGCCGGCTGGCGGGTGCCTAAATAACCGTATGACTAGATATTATTGATTTTAATTTTACTGGTTATATCATTTCTAAAAGCTTCGATTACGACAAAAGATCAAACGCCCTTGGAAGTTTTTGTTAATTTAACAATAGGGAAGGAGGCATGGAAAAGATGAACAATGTACTTGCAGAATTTATATGTACGAAAAAACCAAAGTTTGGCCATTATGTGGGTGAATTTGCGACGCCTGGCATAGGGCATCTGCTGGCTTCTGCAGGTTGCGACTTCGTCTTTTTTGATATGGAACATTCTGGATTTGGATTTGAAACGTGCAAACAAGTGATACGCTATTTTGAGGCAGCCAAGATACCCCTCATCGCTCGCACCCCCACAAAAGACTATGACGGTATCGCACGCCTATGTGATGCAGGGGCAGAAGGGATTATGGCGCCAATGATCAGCAGTGCTGATGAGGCTGCTAAGATCGTAAGCTATATGAAATATCCACCATTTGGAAAAAGAGGTGTAGCCTTGGGCGCTGCGCATGATAATTTCAATTTAGGCACTGTCTCAGTTGAAAAGAGATTGAACGAAGCTAACGATCGTACAACTTTCTTTGCAATGATTGAGACATCAGAAGGTTTAAACAACGTTGAAGAAATTGCTGCCACACCAGGTGTTGATTGTCTTTGGATTGGGCACTTTGATTTGTCAGCTTCTCTCGGTATTCCAGGCCAGTTTGAGCATCCTACTTACCTTGAGGCCGTTACGCATATTTGTGAAGCGACGAAGAAATACAATCGCTCTTTGGGACAACTCATCAATTCCATCCCAGAAGGGAAAACGGTTTTAGCCAAAGAATATGATTTCATTTGCTATGGAACCGATACATCCATCTACCAACGAGCTTTGCTTGAGGGAATTTCTGCGCTGAGGAGCGCTGAAAAAAACTAATTTACTCAAGGTATTTAACCCACGCGGACACGGCTAAAAGGTTAAGGGTTACACGAGCATTATTGCAAATGATCTTGAAAAGTTGATGTTTTATATGGATGATGAAATTCAAAAATCTTCGTGCGGAATTCAAAGTCTTTTTAATAAATAAGGGCCTTTATATTGAAAAAACGGCAAATAATAGGATTTATTGGAACGGGTATCATGGGAACGGGCATGGTACACAATCTTCTTTTAAATGAGTATGACGTAAACATTTTAGCCCATAAAAATAGAGCACCAATTGACCGGTTGGTCTCAAGCGGCGCAAAAGAACTATATTCCCTAAAGGATATTGCACGCCAGTCGGATATCGTAATTTTGTGCTTACCCAATTCAGAGACCGTCAAGGTGGTTCTGACAAAAATCATTTCAGACCTAGAAAATGATACTTTGCTGATTGATTGTACCACGAACAGCGTAGAGGCGGTAAACCAGTTTCAGGCCCGCGCAGTTTCAGGTAGGATTAGATATGCAGAAGCACCCTTAACCGGCGGGCAGCTCCAAGCAGAAACCGCCGCGCTGGGCGCAATCGTGGGCTGTGCGCGCGAAGATTTTGAGGAAATCAAAACGGTTCTGGGCCCCTGCTGTCAAACGATTGAACGTTTTGGTGATATTGGGTCAGGCGCAAAAGCAAAATTAATATCTAATTTTTTAGCTCTTGGAACTGCCACACTTGTTGTCGAGGCTATGAAAGCAGCCCGCGATTGTGAGGTGGATTGGGAAAAATTCTACAAATTAGCCTCTCAGGGGTCAGGCCATTCAATGAGCCTTGATCGTATTGCTCCCAAAGCGATAAACGGCGAGTACGATAGCTATGTTTTTAGCATAGCAAACACATTGAAAGATCTTTCTTACATTCGCGATATTTTTGAAGCCGAGCAAGATTATGGAAAAATGGCTCAACTGTTGTTTGATATCTACCAGCAAAGTAACTCTGAAGGTAACGGCGAACACTTTTTAAGTAGTCGGCTTAAACCTCGCGATTTATAATTCTTGGACATGTAATTGAATTAAGTTTTTAATAAAATCGGCTGGATGGTGCTTCTTACAACAAGCCACCGATCTCTTTTCGGGCAACCCTTGTGACTATAGTTAAAGATAATATCCAACCGGTTAGAACGGCACATGCAATCCCAAACCAAACACCCTGCACGTCGTAACCTAGGTATGAAATAAAAACCCAGATAAAAAAAGCCACACCAAATCCCTGTCGATAAATGCTAATCCACAATGTCCAGATGGCCTGTTTAAGCGCCTGCAATAACGAGTTTATTGCAAAAAGCATCATATAGAATGGGAATAAAAAGGCGTCGACGCGCAGATAGCTACTTGCAGCCTCGATTACGTCTGGATCACTGCTAAAGAGCGAAATCGCAAAAGGGCCACCAAATATCAAAAGAGGGGCAGCCACCGCCGTCATTACAAAACCGGCAGTCCAGCAATACCTCAAAGCAGCGCGTACGCGATCAAATTTAAGGGCCCCAAAGTTCTGCCCTGCAATCGGCAGCAAAGCTCCGGTCATTCCGAGCACGGGAAGTAATAAAATCTGTTCTATACGCAACGCAATGCCATAGGCCGCGACTGCGTGCCCCCCAAATGCCTTCAACGCAAATTGGACAACGAAGCCTGACACGAACATGATCATCAGCGCAGAACTTGCTGGTAAAAGCAGAGCTAAGATTTGTTTAAAACTATCCTTTATCGGTCTAAAGGCTGAACGTTGAACAGATTGCATGATTTTCAATTGAAAAATGCGCAGTGCGATATAGACCATGACGCCGGTTTGGCTGACAATTGTTGCAGCTGCGATGCCATTAAAGCCCATTCCTGACCAGATGGTGGGTAGACCAAACATGAACAGCGGATTGAGCCCTATATTGGCGACAAAAGCCACCATAAGCGCGCGTTGCATGCTGCGGCTATCCCCGTGTGCTTGTAAAATACCATTGCCACCATACGCGATTAAAAATCCGGGCAGTGCAAAAATTAGCCATTCGAAATACCCCAAAGCGGCGTTTCGGTAAGACCCCGGTTCGGATACCAATTCGATAAGCTTTGGGCCCAAAATCCAGCCGAGAACCATGGAAGTAACCGTGATTATAACGCTGAATGTAAGCCCCTGCGCAATGAAGCGCTGCGTTTGTTGCTTATCCCCACTGCCTTTGGCGTTACTGACCAGCGCACTCAGGGCTGAACTTAGCCCAAATCCCAACGCCATCAGAATGAAAATTGCTTGATATCCGATGGCAAGCCCGGCTTGGGCATCTGTTGAAAGAAGCCCCGCATAGTAAACGTCTACGATATTATACAGCGTTGCAAAAAGCATTCCAAAGGCTGCTGGCAATGCAAGAGCGCGAAAGTGCAGGGCCATTGGGCCATTAGTGAGGTTATCTTTTCCCATAGGCTGACATTACTTCCGGTCTGGACGCTTAGCTAATAATTGTTCGCGCCAAATTATGTAAAGGCCAGAAAATGTGACCAAAGCAGAACCGAATAACATTGATAAGCTCGGGCGCTCTTCGGTCACCAGAATGCCTGAAATCAGAAGAATAACAATGCGAGAATATCTTAATGGCATAATGGCTTAAATCTCCCCTATTCATAGGAAGGTAATAAGCAACAAATAACCAACTGACCCGAAACCAACCATGCATGCAACCACCAACCAATTGAAATCAGCAGGAAGATACATCTCCTCATGTATATTAGCGCAAAAATTATAAGAACCCGAATTAAGGCAAGCGGACGCGCAAATACTATAGTAATGGTAGCAGGGCTTGCTGTAGTAATACCCAGTGGCGTTAGTCAAGTGAGGAGGTCCCTCAAACAAAAAGCCACCAAGGCAACAAGCGTCCAAACAATGGAATAGTCTAAGCCTTGTTCTCCTGATTGATGAACCAATAAAACTCCTTGTCCGTCGTCATATAAAATGGGACGTCATATCTTTAATATCACTTCAGATGATGCCCGCGAAACACGATACCCCATCCGTGCGAGGGCTCCGTTTGATATAAACAATACACCAAAGTTGGAAAATATTATAACTGCTTGGAACAAAACCTCGAAAGAGTTGGCAAAGGTCACTTCTCACACAAAATCACCTTGTGACAGCAAGGCAGCGAACAATTCGAGAAGATATTTTAAACTTCCGGCGATAGAACAGAGCAAACGCTGGCGCAACATTGGAATAAGGCTTAAGAAAAGATTATTCGGCTTAGTGATGATGGCTTCATGCCAGACGCTAATCCTTGCAAAGACAAAGGCGAATTGGCAAAATCATTTGGATCGGTCAGTCACAGAAATTTGCTAGGAATTGCACTGAATCAAAAGGGTGAAATTTGGGCTCACGAAATGGGGCCTAAGAATGGCGATGAACTTAATTCAATCCTTTATAGAGCGCACTATGGGTCGCCAATAGTGTCGGAAGGCATTCATTATAGTGTTGCAGTTATCTCAGCGCACGATACCGTATTCCAACGTTCACGCCTCGCCCACACCCTCTGTACCAATTTTATATACTTCCGCTAGGCCAGTAGGGTGAGCTGAGGGTTTGGTGATTAGGTTTTTAGGTATGTCTGATATTGGTTTTAATTAACTATTTCGCATGAAGTTTTCGAAAATAAATTAAAATACTTAATCCAATTTCTTTGTTTGTGACCCGTTTTTAAGGTGGCTCCATAATTTCTACTCGGTTCATCTGTTACAAAACCGAGCAGCGGAAGATAAGTTTCAAACGTTTGATCTTTACGCCTATCAGAGCTTATCGTTACTTTCGCAATCGGAGTTGAACCGAGGATTGTGGGACCAGAACCTGTGCAATTTATCACGACTTCTTCGTCAGAATAGCTCCACCTACAAAAGCACTTCAGGTCCTTATCATGGGCTAAAACGCCGCAAGGTATCAATAACAAAAACAACCAACAAAGACGCATAAAATTACCTTAAAAGTTGCTTTATACTGCACAAAGTAGCATTTTTTGAGACATGAAAAATTTGAAAACCCAATTCCTGACTGAACATAATGACACAGTGGGCACAAATTTCTAATAAGTAAATAATTAGCTTCAAAATTTTCTGCTGAAATCCGAAAGATGGATGTGATGGAATATATAAAATTTATTTTACAAACCGCTTTATTGAACAAATATATGAGGCCTGAACGCTAGTTAAATTTCTTTGATGTCTTTTTAGCCGTATCGGTAGCAGGCCTGCGAAACTCGATGGATGAAATTACGTTCCAATTAAACGGCATTCGTTTGCTCTATAAATTCATCGTCACCTTCAAAAAGGCTGGCTTCGCTTAGATCGTACCAACTGGCAATGATTATTTGGGGAAAACACTTTATAGACGTATTATGATCCACAACGAGGCTGTTATACGCTCTTCGAGCTCGTTGGAGCCCATATTCAATTTGAGATATCTCTTGTTTAAGTCTACTGAATTTCTCATCGAGATTTACTTCGTCATTATTTGTCGCTTCGGCAATGACGTTTCGAAGCGCTAAAGAAACCTTACTTTCCTGTATCGATCTCTGCCCGATGGCAGCTGACGGTTCGATGTTATCAAGGTTTGTAAGTTTTGTCAGCGCGTCAAGTTCTTCCAGCGGATAGCGTTTAAGTATTGTCGTTAATGCTGTGATTAAATTTAAGCGTCGCTTCAAATGCCCGTCTAGTACTGTCCAATTTGCTTTGATAGCTTCATTTCTTGTGATCAGACTATTATATATGGAGATCATGAAAACCCCCAATAGTACGAGCAAAGAAATGAAAACTCCCGTAAGAAGAGGAGCATACATGTCCGACATTTTTTATTCTCTCTCAAAGCGGTCGAGATCTATTACACGAATAGAACGTCGCACTGTAGCACAATTTTTCTTTCTTTGTAAAAAGTGTTCCTAAACGCGCTCTAAATTTTTATGGCCTCTTTCTAATAATTCAATACATTACACTGAGTTAATTACGTTAAGAGTAAACGCCCAAATACTTTACACCGGTTACACAAGGTTCAGTGAACAGTCTTTTGTCCTGCTTGGCCACGCCCTCTGTGACCTTTATATATACTTGGGTTTCGCCAGTCAGGTGAGATGTAGGTTTATTAACCAATATTTTTTGCTGATTTATAAGGCTTCATCGAAAACGTCTAAGTAATGTATGTAGGCTAGCTTACATGCACCTTATTCTTATACTTCCCAGTCTAGGTAATGATCTACTTAGGGGTACGAAAGAAAAAACCGAGAGCGCTTTTGAGTGGTAGCCGCAGTGAAAGTGGAAATCTCACATACGGCATAAATGCAAATTCAATAATCTCTGGGCTGGTTTTGAAATAGCGGGATGAAATTCGGTTAGGCATAGCCAAATTGCTAATTATAGAACCCATTGCGGGCAAAACAGTTTATTCTAACAGGACTAAATTACACATTCAGGCCGACGGTTGTTGAATGAGTACGAACAAGCTGGTGCAGTTAAACCAGGCTGCACAACAACATCTGTTCAGCGGAGCGATGATCGCTGAGAAAGGAAATAATCGTATGACTGTTGTGGTCTTTGGCGGTAAGAATACCAAAACACTAAACGCCCAAATGATAGAGGTAGCCAGTTTGGATTTCAGAAAATAGCAAAATTAACCTTGAAAGTCTTTTACTTATTCACGTCTACGTTCCATTGGTGAAGGGTGTGAACGGATGGAGGATTATTTAAAGCAAAGAGAGCCCTACAGATCGCCTGCTTAATTGAAAGCTGAACATCTTCGCCACATTTCGTTAACTTAAAGTTCTGCAAAGACCAAAAGTTCAACGTATTGGTTTTTGACAAAATTCAGCTGAGCTTCCAGTAAAATTTAACAACCTTAAAAGGTACTTTTTGTTTTGAGCGACAGTCTCATCTGAAAGACCAGCTTTTATCAAACTATGTTTATTTTTTCGCTTGCTATCGCCCTCAAAATGTTTTGCCAACACCAAAACATCACTTTCCGAAAGAAGGTTTTGCATTCCTCTTTTTTGAAACTCAGATTGTAAGCACGTTAGCTTGGATCGCATAGACTTTTCTGATCTATCAAATTTGGTGACCTTCTCCGTCAGTTCAGCATTTTCATAATCATATTCTGGCACAATATCTGAAAACTTTTTTAGTGCCGGTTTAGTTGCAACAATGAGGTTCAACAACTGAGAAGAACTTTCAATAAGGCTATTCAAAACATCAAAATCGTATCGCGATATGTTGGCCTCTAAAGTTCTTAAATAACATTCTTGCTTTTCTAAGAGATCATTATTTGCCGTGCGAAAATATATGGCTAAGCTTTCATCAGGAGCATCTTCAAACTTGCCACATACATTTTTCGACGCGACAAAACCTTCATGTAACCTAGAGAAGAAACCTCCTCCATTTTTCTCTATCACCCACAAAAGTTTTATATCACCATCATTTTGATTTGAACGACCAAATTCCACATCTAACCATGTTGAAAACTTTATCGTATCAACCGTGAACCGTATGTCTCCTCCGATGAATGCAGAGAAAGAGTCATCAGAAGAGATCACTATTTCATTTTCTTGAATGTTCACATCGCGCTTAAAATCTTTAACAAAATAGAATAAATCATTCGATGCGTATAATTTGTTTGCCTTTAATTTTGGTGCATTACTCGGACTGTTCAAACTAAACTCGGTTTTTTGATGCGCACGTTTGTAGACACATTGCGCTAAGAACCCCATGTTATTGCCGCTGTAAATCTGATTTTTAAATACTGGCACCAAATTATCACCTAACAGAGTATTTGGATGGTCTGGAAATTGATTGCGGTAGATGTAGTACCAATTTTTGGTTCCAGCTAATTCTGTCTCGGTAACCAACTGATTAAGATACTCTGTAGATTTGTAATTTTGATAGTCGTCGCGCCCTTTCACTCCCTCAAGCTTGGAAGAGTATTGCCACATCAACTTTGGATCTTGGATAGCGCTAAAATAAAATGCGATCGCATCATGAATAGTAAAGCCACTGATCTCTGAACGGTACGAATAAAGATCTTCACCGTTCAATCTATAAATTTCAGCGATTGATAAGAGGTGGCCTAGAGCGTGAGCATAATAGCGCCAAGACCATTTACTTCTAGATGCCTCGCGCCAAAGCGCCCCATCAGAAGAAAGATCATCAATTGCAAATTCATAAAGTTTTTTTCCCATCTGAAAATCTTCAGACGAATTGAAAATCGATCCATATAAGGCTCTGACATGTTGATGGGAATAGGTATGATTTTGGCATCCAAATAAATCTACTCCGAGCTCACAACTACTCATATCAAACCCCCAGTTCGTTGCATTTTGAATGCCTTCAAACCGCTTTTGAATTTCACTCAAAAAGATAAGCTTTTCGTCAGGGGCAATTAAATTATTGTGATCGAGTACTGAAAAACTATAAATCAGCGTCATCAAAAAATCCTTAACCGGCAATGAATCAGCATGGCTATTATCTTTAGGAGACAACGCATAATTTTTTTTAAAAAGAGCCATAAATAATTTCTTTACTGCATCTGCATTTTTTTCTGTCGGGGTAGCCCAAAGTTCTGACAAAAATTGCTTTACTCTTTCGTTGATAGTCAAAAATCCATCTTCGTTCCTAGAAAAAGCATCAATAGCCTGATAGTCATTTTTGAGAAGAATTTGTTCAATGTCTAAGAAGGAAAAATTCTCCTTATAATGACATGGTCGCGCATCAAATCCCTCTGGGCGCTCAGGAAGAATTTTTAAAATATTGTAAGATGGCGAGCGAACTGCTGCAGGACTCGAAAAGCCTAATTTCAGAAGCGCATCCACGTCTTGTTGGTTTAACTCATTATTGTCAATTTGATCGCGCTCTGAGTAAAAAACTTCTAATGCATGTTCCGTTTTTTTACCATAAAGCCCATCGACTACGCCGGCATCATATCCCAATATGTTCAGGTATCTTTGCACTTTTGAAACCGTATCTTCTGCACGTGCAGGCATGGCGGCTGAAATTAATATTTGCGCAACGAGCGTAATACCTAAAAAAAACCTCATGGAACTTTCCTTCATTTTTTAGCGTATCATAGCACGGACTCTTTAAGGTGCAAAAAATTCAAAATGATAAGTTATAAGGCTTTTTCGCGAGGACCCCGAAACAATGTTGTTTGTTTTACAAACAGCATAGTCTATACCAATAACACATTTTGAAATTCAGGAATGATAGCTTGAACAAAATTCTAAGTGCCGGGCAAATATCAAAATATGAAAATGATGGATTCCTTAGCCCGATAAATGTTTTGGATGAAATCGAGGTCGCAAATTGCCTGTCTGAGATTGAAGCGTTTGAAAGAAAAACTGGCGAAGCAATCGACTTTCCTTATAGATCGCGTTGCCATCAGGTTTTTTCTTGGGCTGATCGAATAATACATCACCCAAAAATACTGGACGCAGTGGAAGACTTAATTGGGCCTGACATTTTATGTTACCATGCAACTCTTTGGGTAAAGCCTCCCCAGTCAAAAGCTTTTGTTAGGTGGCACCAAGACGGGACGTATTTTTTCCTTGAACCAGCCTTACATGTCACAGCATGGGTCGCCTTGACATTAGCAGATGAAAAAGCGGGTTGCATGCAAGTTATTCCTGGATCGCACAAAAATGACTTTGTTGCCCATAACGACGATTCTAACCCAGATAATATGATCCCGCGCGGACAAGGCCTTTCTGAAAGCGTAGATGAAAGCAAAGCTGTAAGCATGCCTTTAACTGCAGGTCAAATGTCACTCCATCATACAAAGCTTTTCCACGCTTCTTTTAATAATGCGCGAGAAGAGAGACGTATCGGCTTTGGTATAAGTTACATTCCAACCAGCGTTAAAGACGTCGGAAAAACGCCGGCCCATGCATTGCTTGTTCGAGGCAAGGATGATTTCAAAAACTTTTTGCCAGAAAAACGCCTGTTCTCTGATCAGTCTTCTGAGCAAAAAAAATATCATCTTGAATTAATGCGGCAATTTAGGATGCGACAAGATCAAGGCGCAGCCTTTTCTAAAGCTCAATTAACTTAGTAATTTTAAAGGTATGGGTTAACTGTGCGATCTATACTTTAGGGAACACTGATAAAAAACTGAAAAGGAAAAATGACTTTGTCTTTAACATTTAAAGAAGCCATAGATGGTTGGAACAATACGTTCATCACTGGTGATCCAAGTCATCTTTCAAATATTGTCACAGATGATTTTATATGCCGACCCACAGAAGGCAATGAGACTTTGGCGCAAGTTTTGGAATGGGCCACAAATTGCTCTTCTGTTTTAGGCGACTACAAAATCATCCATGAAGACGAGCATTCGCTTTGTGGTTTTCATAGTGTGATCAGCCCAGAAAAGCCCGTAAAGCGGACTAAAATGGTTTATATGTCGTTGCGCGACGGCAAGATGGCCGTACACCACTGCCACGAAATTGTGCCGGATTAAGTAGAAAGTTTTGTGATTATTTCTCATGCTCCAGCCAAACCGCAAAGGCACCGCTAATCGGTCCATGGACAGTCGCAGGTAAAGCCATTGCTCCGTTTGAAGCCAGCATCCGCAGCTGTTTTTACGAAGTGATATTTTCAATAGCATCGGCAGGGGTGAATCGCCGCGATCACCGGATCACCATGTCCCACCTGCAGGCGGTGCGCCTTGGCCAAAACATCGGCATATGTTGACCCTTCCGGCGGCTCAAAGCGATAACAGGCCAGCTCAACGCATGTGCCGCATTTAGCAGAACGGCTGTATTAGAGTTAAAATGCCCCCTCCCCGTCAGGTAAAGAACGTTATTGGCAGACACAGACACAATTGAGTTCGCAAGTGATCGCTTTTCAGTCTTTGTAAATCTGTCAAACATGCCCATAATTTTTTTGCCGTGTTATGGAGATAGTAAATGCGTTGGAGTTTTTTTAAGCGTCATCCTTTGTTCAACCCAGCTTAAGGCGTTCGACATGAATGTTACGCATGATGATATGCTAAGAGTTGAATATGGGCACTTAATAGGCAACCTATTAATTGGCGATAGAGCGTATGTGGACACATTATCCTTTTGTTCTAAAAACGATCAACTTTTTTTAATGAAAAACAAGCCAACACGCCAAAAATATGGGTATACGATTACTATGAGTTTTGAAGTTGTACCCAATAACATGGTTAGCATCACCTTGGAGACAGACTACAAAAAGTCTCTGGATGAAGTTTCTTCTGCCATACCTAGTTACTTTCCATGCAAATATCGCGAACAATATATACCCAATTTAGAGTTTTTTGCGGTCAAAAGCATACACGGTCATGAGAATGTGCGGGACTACATTGGCTTTTTAAAAGAAGCCGGTTTTGAATTTAAAGCGGACTTAAATTAACCCGCCATCTAAAGCTCTGGATGATCCCACGGGCTTGTTGGCATTGTTCTCTCTTCTGCGCTCATTGAGCCACGCGAAAGTGAATGTACTTCTTAATGTTTAACCCTATCAAAAAGTTTCATTGTATGATTTTCTATGCTGAGAGGCCGCAAAAGGAGTTATGAGATGACAACTGCAACAGAATATTTAGATGCTTTTAACAACTCTTTCGTAAACAAAGATAAATCATTCATTGATGCGATAATGGCAGATAACTGTATGATTCATTTTACGGGTCTTGATGAAACGATGACACGACAGGAGTGTCTAGAGTGGTCGGAAACTGATTTTTGCGCTGGTTGTGCAGATTACACAATAATTCAAGATACCAATGATTGCATCGCGGGAACGCACAGTGCATGGGGTACTAGCGAAGATGGCGACTGGAGAAGCAAGTGTTTCTTTTTTGCCAAAAAAACGGGTGGCAAGATTACAGAGTGGTACGTCCACGCAAGGCCAATTGTTGATTAAACCGCCATCTTAAACTGAGGGCCATCCCACGGGCTTGGTCAAATTCTTATATCTTCTGCGCTCATTGCCCAAGAGCCATTGCCAGCGCCACCAGGCCATCGATCTTTGAATAGCTTTGAGTTTGTGCAGCTTGCGGGTTGCGCGCAGGATCGCTTTGCACAACCGGTCCCGCCGCTGCCAAGCTGGTTATCGAACATATAGAAGAATAAGCTTTCGCCGAAGCTTCAAGCGCTTAATCGACTGCCCAACCTGAGCGCCTTTTTTGATGAAGGCGTAAGCGTCAGTGAAAGCCGATATCTTTTGACCGCATATCAATAAGACGTTTCTTTTCGTAGCGTAATTATTGACACGCAGCGGCACTTTAATGTTGCATACTGTCATAATGAGAGGAGAACACAATGTCATATTATACAATTTCGCACTGGGAAGCCGATGAGTGGACAGATGAAATGGAAGCAATTGCTAAAGATAAATTTGGCCCCATGATTATGGCTGTTGGTGCTAGTTCAGTCGATTTTGTCCAAACCGGGGACAAAACAATGTGCGTTGTAACCAAATATAAAGATGAAGCTACTGGAACGGCCGCTCTTGCAAAGATTGCTGAAATTCGAGGGCAAGCAGCGTCAACGATGCCCATCAGGATGGTCTCTGATGTTAAAGGTTCTGCATTCGTAAGTATGTAATTTAATGAGGGGCCTGAGCAATCAGCCCCTCAAAATCAACATCTTTAAGTACGACCCACGGCTCGTCTTCGTGAGCCTAACAACCCAATATGCGTTTCTGCTTGGTTCGACCAAGAAGCCTCAAGGATTGCGCATATCTTGTGACCGCGTGTCATTTCGCCTCAACCTCAAACTAAAAACTTTATTTTTGCTTTCTGATCCCTATTTTTAAAAGGTAGACTTTAAAAGGGAAGTGACATGAAAGCGTTAACAGCAACCGCATTTGCTCTGATTTTATCAACATCTTCCGCATTCGCGGGGAATTGTTCAGAACATAACAAAGCGAACTTAGAAGCAATGTCGTGCCAAGCAGGGTACACTTGGGACGAAAATGCTGGTGGATGCGTCGAAGCACCTAATGCGTAAAACTAATGAGCGGGCTGAGCGATCGGCCCCTCAACGCCAACATCCTTGAGACCGGCGCCCACTTTAGTGGAAACGTCAGTATTTGACCGATTTCCAGGCTGCTATGCTAGAGGTACCGTTTTAGGTGTCGAGGAGAATTGAAATGGCTGATTTAAAACGGCAAGCAAACGATCCAAGCCTGACTGGCCTATTTCACGCAATCGGTTTTCAGATTGCGGGGATCGCAATCGCTTTTATGGCGAATAGCGTGAACTATGCTTTCCTCTTATTCGCTGATACAAGCGATCATGAGGTAGCCTTGAGCGCCCCGATCATCGCTACTGCGCTTTTTACAATTGTCTGGGGTGATGCGTGCCTCAAATCCCAATTAGCCAATATCAAAGATGCATCCGCTGAAACTGCAGAAACATATGCACATGCAGATATTTCTGCTCAGCCCTATGGATTTTTGCGACTTATGAATTTTAGCCTGGCAATCGTTTTAGCGGCATCCCAATTTTCCATTCTGTTTGGTTAAACAGCAAAACAGTAAGACGCATTTAGTAAAACCGACTTACAAAACACCTCATCCTGATTGCCTACAATTGGCGTATGTGACACCAACGTCGCGCCTGCGCATCGGCGGGTTATTTTCTGCGGTAGAGGTTGATCTCATTACTTTCTGACGATTAAATTCATGCGGCTTAGAAAGCCCATCGTTAGATCTTTAGGCTTTGAGGGTGGTTTAGATTTTAAAGCGGCGCGCTTTATTTTAGGCGTATCGTTCAATCCATACTGAAACTCTTGATCAAAAAGCTCACGTTCTTGTGCGGTCATTTCGGATACTTTTTTACCTGCCATTGAATTTCTGAGCGCCTGCTTTTCCTCATCCGTCATCCAAATAACTCTCCATCTATAAAACCGTATAGTTAGCAATTCAGTATAGCAATAAATTGTGTACTGGCTCTGCTACTGTGACTCAATCCAATCGCAAGAAGCGTTGGGACATGACACGACTATTGGAGCTAATGGGTGACCTGTTGATCAAAGAAATCCGGCGGCTTTTTAAACTTAACGTCGAACAAAGTCTGGTAGTCTTCAAGATTTGAAAGCATCATTTGACCCACGTTACGGCCCGCAGATGTTAACTGATTGTAAAAGTCTACCAAGCCGTCTTTCTGTGCAGCGACTAAAGCTTCCCTCGTACCAGTAATATTATGCGTCATTTGGCAATGTAAAATCACGCTTTCAAACAGCATTAGATCGTTCACTTTGTTCATACGATAATCCCTTTCCATAAAACGAAAGCAGCCAATAAATTGGCTTGAGAAGTAAATTTGGAAAAGGAAACTGACCTTGGCTTCCACGCGCGTATTTTGCCGCGACACAAATAGAATACGACCGCATACAAAATTTGGATCACTTTCGATGACGATGCGGGTGGTCGGATCAATGTCGCTGAACCAAATGGCCTCTGATCCGCGCGCGACTAATGGATCGGCTAAGGTTGAGGATGAGGCTAGAGTGGCTTTTAAAAATGTTGGTGTTGAGGGGCTGATTGATCAGCCCACTCATTAAATTAATTATTTACGGTATGATGCTAAAAACCGTTTTGCGCTGTTCGGATTTGTACACTCTATATTGACTGAAAAATCCCAAATTCCCAAGCAAGCTTGCATAATCACCATTTGAATCTTTACGAAATTGTTTCTGATGATTGCGTAAACCGTCAACCGTGCGGTATCGTTCAACGACCACATAATAAACATGGGTTTTCGTAGCGTCACCCTTAGTAATTGTTAAGCTGTCTAGCCCCATTTCTTCATCGCCCATGGGGTGGGTTTCCTTGATCCAATTACCCCATTCGATTAACCGGTTTTCTACCTCTTCTACTTTATCTAGAGGAACTTTTAGAACAGCTCCCCAGTTCGTTGTGGGTATGTCTGAGGAAAAGCACGCTGTGCCAATAGTTATTAAGACAGCTGCGGTCGCTAAAATTCTGTTCATTTAATTTTCTTTCTGAATGTTTGAGAGGCTGGGCATCCAGCCCGCTTATTAACTTTAGGCGTTAGGCGGTGTGTAAGATCCAACTATCTTTTGCGCAGCCGCCACGATGGGAAGATGATCTACACATTCTAAATATATACAATTGCTGAAAGCGCCCGATGCGTAAACGACAGCCATTGCACCTTGCATTGTATCAGCGTCTGGAAGCTCCATATCCACTATTATATCATACGGACCACGCACAAAACTAACGTGGTTTAAAGTACCTCCTGCTGCTGAAACTACTTGTTCTACAGCGGCAATTCGATCTGAACCACCGATGATACCTTTTACTCCCTCGGGGGCATAAGAGGCCATAAAATAAACTCTGACTGACATTTTTCTCTCCCTAGTAATGACTTCAGTCATCGAAAAGCATTGATCCGTTTCTGTCAAATATTACGCCACGAAAGATAATACCAAAATGACACATGACCAAAAGATTAGCGCATTCTTTGCGTATTATTGCCTGATCCCAGAAGGCGCTCAAGTTGGACCGCCGATCAAGCTGATGAAGTTCTAGCGCAAGTTTATTATGGATGTGTTTGATAACCCGCATGGCACCAGTCGCGCTTTTCTGTCAGTTGCGAGAAGGAACGGCAGGTCTGCGCTG
>ENA-ORDA01001650-ORDA01001650.1-marine-metagenome-genome-assembly--contig:-NODE-1650-length-18386-cov-3.786553_pt1 | contig 18386 bp, 19 predicted proteins | sample MGYA00237778_ERZ508506 | MGnify/ENA primary metagenome ERZ508506 (study PRJEB26177, sample SAMN06267891) | marine metagenome | isolation source: Monterey Bay, California, USA | place: Pacific... | reverse complement strand
TGATTGCTTGTGGGGCTGTCTCGATTGATTGAGATAAAATAGGTCAAGGACACACCGTGCAGAGTGTCCATAAATCGTTGAAACGATATACGAGGAGTTCTAGGCAAGGGCATGAGTCGCTTGGTGAATCGAAGTCGAATGCTTGGAGTATGTCTGTTATGTGTAATGCTTATGTCTGCACCAGGATGCTTGGAAGAAACAACTTCTTCGAGTTCTCCAGGGGCTAGTGGACCTTGTGATTCGTTCACTGATGCTTCAAACGATAGCTCTCTGCTCAATGGAAGTGCTTCAGTTGGTGAAACAAGCGAAGTAACTCTACTGATTAGCCATGCTCCTGATGGTTTGAATATCACATGTTATTCGATTGTAATTGAATTAGATCACGTCTTGGCTCCAAACCATGCTGACAATTTCAGAACACATTCTCTACTTGGAAATTATGACAACGTCACATTCCATAGAATCATAGATGATTTCATGGTTCAAGGCGGTGATTTTGAAAATGGAGATGGGACAGGTGGCTATGCCGCTCGTTGGTATGGTATCTGTGATGGACAAGCAATGAATCAATCTGAATGTCCAGATCAAACACACTACAACGTCAACGATGAGGCTGATAATGGTTTGAAGCACTTTAGCTGCACGATTTCTATGGCAAAGACAAATTATCCAAACACCGGTGGTTCCCAATTCTTCTTAATGCCCGGAGATATTAGTCAACATTCATGGCTCGATGGTGTGCATTCTGTGTTTGGAACTGTAACAAGTGGATGTGAACACATTACGACAATTTCCCAAGTTGAAACCGGGTCAGGTGACAGACCAGTTTCTCCTGTCATGCTCGTTACTGCAACGGCTTCTGAGTGAGGCATCAACCTCAAAGAGAAGTTTGCCTTGGCAAGACCATGTCAGGCCAGCGTTTTACAGTGGCCTTCATGCTTGTCGGGTTGCTCGCTTCCTCGACACTAGCAGCGCCTGTTCTTGCTGATGTTGAATGGGAGAATGATGGTTGGTTGACCACTGCGCTTGCAGATGAGCGTCTTACTCTAGGTGACGAATTCGCTTGTTACGGTATGCCTGGTTACTCATGGTACAATGATCCCGGAGCTGTAGCAAAGGAATGCCGTTCCTATATTGAGAACAACACAGACGCTTCGAAATGGGGCGAGAATGCGCTCTCAACTTACGTTCCATCAGGCTTAACGATGGCTCAACATAATTACATTAAATCCCAAGATTTTGTTGTTCATGGCGATAATACTGGCCTGAACCAAACGGTCTGGCATAATTCAACTGATGTTCCTAACGATACGTGGGATTGGTTCAATCTTGGCCGACGTGGAGGTAGTTTAGAGAAAGGAATTGGTGACGTAGATACGGTTCGTTCCGCAGTTGATGAGGGTGGTTTGGTGAATCTGTATTGGATTGGGCGAGTCAATGACGCAACGATTCGTCATGATTCAGACGTTGTAGATTATTTGGAAAATGATGCTGAAGCTTGGATGACGACATGGGGACAAGCATGGTCCTATTGGTCGACAACACAATGCTATCAACTTACCAAAACCCTTGATGAGAGTACTTCTGAACTGACATTCCTTTCTGAGGTGACAGAACAATGCACAAGCGTTGCTCCATTGGCTTGGGATGTTCCAGTAACATGGCGCTTATCCTTTGAGAATGCAACAGTAACAGATGTTCAGAATCTTGCTGGAATCTCTCTTACAAACCTCACAGGTCAGCGACAGACTGCTGAAGGCTGGAGAATGGATGGTACTGATTTGTTGCTTTCTGTTAAGCGTGGAACTGTTGTGAAGGTCTTACTTGATGGTGAAAACATCGAGTTTGATGTTCTTAATCAATCTCAGTTTTGGAATGGATATGATGCTGCAGTTACCATTGCAGCCCATGATACGACAGACTTGTTCAAATGGTCAAAGCGCTTTGATTCTGATGAAGAACTCCGCTTCACTTGGCTCCTCTCTCCACGTACAATCGATGGTCGACTCCCTTGGTTACCCTACGTCGCTCTCGCTTCTGGCTTCCTTACAATCCTCGCTATGATGGGTGTTCTTGGTCGAGAGGGCATCGGGCCTATGGGTGGAATCATGAGCCAGAGAAAACCATCGTTGGAAGAGGAATAAGAGCGAAGGCTTCTAATCGGTTTGCGAGGAGCAGGCGCTAGGAGGGTAGGAAATGGAAGACGAACCAGTCCGTATTGATCCATGGAGCAGCAATCAATCTACAGATTATGCTCGAATCATTGATCAGTTCGGTCTTTCTTCGCTTTCAGGGCTTGATTTACCTGCTCCAACGAAGCTTCACCGAAGAGGAATTGTCTTTGCACATCGTGACCTTGATGTTATCCTTGGAGCACATCAACGTAAGGAATCCTTTGGAGTCTTAACTGGATTAATGCCCAGTGGTCGAATGCATCTTGGCCACTCAATGGTCATCGAACAAGTTCGATACTACCAAGAGGTGGGCGCTGATGTGACGATTGCAGTTGCAGATCTTGAATCTCAAGCAACTCGAGGCATTTCTCTTGCGGCTGGAAAGGAAAGTGCTCGTAAGGACTACGTAGCCAATTATGCTGCTCTAGGCCTTCTTTCTGATTCGACTGAAGTCTACTTTCAATCACAACGCTCTGCTGTTCAGAGACTTGGTTTCCAACTTGGAAAGCGTACAAATTTGAATGAATTTGAATCGATTTATGGATTTTCTGGCGAGACCAATCTTGCTCATGTTCAAGCCCCTATGGTTCAAGTAGGGGATATCTTACATCCTCAATTGGATGAATATGGTGGCCTTCGTCCAATCGTTGTCCCTGTTGGTGTTGACCAAGACCCGCATCTTCGACTTACTCGTGGTTTAGCAGGTAAGACAAACTGGTTCAATGTAGGTCCTGGCAAGAGAAGTGGTGCTTTAATTCGTTTATCTGTTCAGGAAGAGAATGCAGAAGCTCTTGGCCAATCTCCTAACGGACGAATTGATCGTGCAAAGCGTCAATCAATCTTTGATGGTATTGTCACCAACATGGAAGCAATGGGTTTCTCCGATATCATGTCCAATCCTAAAGAAGGAACTGTGATGGTTCCTAGTGCGACATCACAAGACATTCATCGCATTCGAATGCAACTTCTGGCTCATGAGCGTACTTTGGGTGGACAGGGATTGCTTGCACCATCTTCGACATATCATCACTTTGCTGTTGGCTTAACCGGGGATAAAATGTCGAGTAGTAAACCGAAAACTACGATCTTCCTAGACGATGAAATTTCTGATGTTGAGAAGAAAATCAAGCGGGCTTTCTCAGGCGGTCAACCCACTATTGAAGAGCATCGAAGATTAGGTGGCAATCCAGATATCGATGTTTCTTATCAGTACATGATGTATTTCTTTGAAGACGATGATGATTATCTTCAAGAAATAAATCAGCAATATCGATCGGGTGCTCTCCTTGCTGGAGAGATGAAGCAACTTTGTATAGACCGTGCTACTGAATGGCTTTCAAACCATCAAGAGAAGAAAGATGAAACAGCCCATCTCGTCGATGAGTTCTTCGATACGAACTCACTTTGAGAAAACTGCTGGGTCTGGTCCAACAGGCAAGCGAGTTAATTCTTCTGAAGTTAAATCACGATCGACTGCATCTGGATGGAGGATTTGGGATAATCCGTGTGGATCGAGGAGTTCAATATGGAGTCCATCACCTTCCAGACCTGCTTTTTGCAGTCGGTTAAGCATGTGCTGTAGAGTTTTCAAGTTCTCTTCCTCGTTATCCTCTAGATCTTTCATGACCATTTCTACAATCTTGATGAAACGATTGAGTAACCCTTCCATGTTTGTTACATAGCCAGTTGCATTACCGCCTGGATTGACTTCAAGATCGAGTTCAGGTATGGACACTGTGCATGACGAAGACCGAATGACTCGAGCATTGAGATCTTTCTCACATGCGATTTTAAAGTTCCATCCACCAGGTTTCCTTCCTTCTGCCGGTATGAAATCTGTTTGCCTCCATCCACATGCATGACAAAGAACCGTCACTTGGGTGTGTTCACCGAAATATGGAATCTCATCAACATGAGCCATCATCCCAAGTTGACCTTCTTCTTGGCACATGGGGCAAGGCATCTCGATTGCTTGTTCTTCCATTAGAGCCCTCCAAGTCGTTCTGCTTCATCATTGAATGCTTCATCCTCAAGTCCATTGAGTCCAACACATCCAGGGGGTAAAAGCATGATTCTCGTTTCTGTGATTTGAACAATCTGTCCACCCATGTCGCTTTCAACGAAGAGATGGAGGCGTGCTAGTACGTTGGTGACTTCTTGTTGTCTGTTCATGAGTCGTGCCATTTCGACCAAGGCAGCATGTCCGTCTGAAACCCAGTCGAGTAGGGTATCGACTCCGGTCATATCGATTAAAGTTGCACGATGAAGGACCATGCCTCCATCATTCATCGGAATTGGCGGATTTGGGAATCGCTTTCCAAGGTTGTGAAAGAGTCCTGAACTAGGAGGAGGTGTAGGTTCGTCAACTACACTCTCGGCACGGCCTGGCATTGAGAAGGTGCGCAGTGGTTTGGCTACAGGTTGCTGAGGCTCTTCGGATAAATCGATCATATCCGGTACGCTATCAGAACTTGCAGGTTCTTGATTCATGAAATCATCAAGTGAGAACTGCCCTTCATCCGGTTCTGAGGGGCGTTTCCTTGCCATATGACAGCGCTAAGTGCGGTGGCACAAGAAGGCTTTCTTTGTTGATGATGAAAAATGATGCTTTCTAAACGGCGAGTTGATAAGGGGCCTGTGGCAGGGTGAGATTGCAGACCCCGCGGTTCATATGGGGTGGCAATCAGGTGAAAAACATGGAAGCACAAGATGGTGTATTGAAAACTGGAACAAGCACAGTAGGGATTACCTTCAACGGAGGTGTCGTTGTTGGTGCCGATCACAGAGCAACTATGGGCCACTTTATCGCAAATAAAAGCGTACAGAAGCTCTTCAAGATTGGTGACAATCTAGCCCTAACAACTGCAGGTCTTGTTGGCCACGCACAATCACTCTCCCGTACTCTCGCTGCTGAAGTTTCGCTCTATCAACTTCGAAGAGGACAAAACATGACCGTAAAGGGTGCTGCTACATTCACGGCAAACCTCCTCTCAGGACGCCCTCACTGGGTTCAACTCCTCATCGTAGGTGTTGACGCAGATGGTTCTCACGTCTACTCGATCGATTCCGCTGGTGGCTCAATTCCTGATGTCTACTGTGCAACTGGTTCAGGTTCCCCTTACATGTATGGTGTTCTCGAAGATGGATTCTCTGAGGGAATGAATCGTGCAGATACAGTTCGTCTTGCTGCTCGTGCTCTAAGTGCCTCTGGCCAAAGAGACGCAGCATCCGGAAACGGAATGGACTTGGCAGTCATTACGGCAAAGGACGGTTACGTCCCAGTCGAGCAATCCGAAATTGATTCTCTTCTAAAGAAGAAGTGAAGTCATTCATACTCCCGCGGCATAGCCGTATTCCTATGGATATGCGTAGCATGCTAAGTTGCGGTAGGAGATGTAATTATGCGATTAACCTTCAAGGAAATCAAAGATGAGATAAGTAAGATTGTACCTCGTGATGTCGAGTACAAAGCCGATTTAGAAGCAGGCGATATTGCCATATTCACAAGTGAAATTGACAAGTTCGTAGGTTCTGAAGGACTTGCTGGAAAAATCTCGAAGAAAATCAAGCGTCGAGTCGTTATGCGCCCGAATGCTGAAATTGTTTTAGATAAAGAAGCGACAACTGCAGTCATCAATGAACTTGTACCTGAAACAGCGGATGTCTCTGAATTATTCTTCGATCCTTGCCTTTGGAAAGTCATCATACAATGTAAAAATCCATCAGAAGCAGTCGGTAGAAGAGGCGCAATTGCCAGAGAAATACGAATCAAGACAGGATGGGAAGTCTCCGTTGAGCGAACTCCTCCAATCATCTCAAAAACAGTTCGTGATATCCGAGGATACCGTGAAGCAAACGCTGAAGAGCGAAGAAAGTTGCTTAGAAACTTCGGTTTGAATATTCACAGACCAAAGCGACCTGGTTCAACTTGGGCTCGTGTTACTGCTCTTGGTTCCTATCAGGAAGTTGGACGTGCTTGCCACTTTGTAACCACCAATGAATCAAGAATTATGATCGATGTAGGTGTTAACATCGCATCCGATACTGACCCTATGCCATACTTCACTGCACCAGAAGCCCTCCCATTGGAACAAATCGATGCAGTTGTTTTGACTCACGCTCACTTGGACCACGCTGGAATGCTTCCTGTTTTGTTCAAGTATGGATATCGAGGCCCTGTCTTCTGTACTCCTCCAACTCGTGATCTGATGTTGCTTCTGCAAACGGATTATCTGAAAGTCGGTGGATCAGAAGGTAAGCGTGCTCCTTACGATATGGAAGACATTCGCATGTGCATGCGCCACGTTGTCGATGTGGATTGGAATCAAACCACCGATATTGCTCCGGATGTGAAGATGACCTTCTCCAATGCAGGTCACATTCTTGGTTCTTCAGCAGTCCATCTCAACATTGCTGATGGAAAGCATAACATTGTCTTCTCTGGCGATCAGAAGTTTGAGAAGTCTTGGCTCTTTGACGCTGCTAACACTCGTTTCCCTCGCTGTGAAACCCTTGTCATTGAATCCACATACGGTGCTGCTGGCGATTACCAACCATCTCGTGAAGAAGCAAACCAAGAACTCCAAGATATTGTCACACGTACCTTACAAAGAAACGGTAAACTGATTTGTCCTGTTTTCGCTGTTGGTCGTTCTCAAGAAGTTATGATTGCAATTGATGATCTCTTCCGTTCAGGTGCCGTCAAACCAGTTCCTGTTTGGCTCGATGGTATGATTCAAGAGGCTACAGCAATTCACGCAAGTCACCCAAATTACCTCACAGCAGCTCTAAGGAAATCATTGCAGCAAGATGATGGAGAAAATCCATTCACAAGCCCTTGGTTCAGAACTGTCGAAGGAGCACAACGAAGAGAAAGCATCGTTATGGATACGAGTCCATGTATCGTTCTTGCAACATCTGGTATGCTCAATGGTGGTCCTGTCATGAACTACTTCCAAAACTGGGCCCATGAAGAGAGAAACTCACTCTGCTTTGTAGGGTATCAAGCAGAAGGAACCTTGGGTCGCCGTCTACAGAAAGGATTTGGAGAAGTTCCTATGATCATTGATGGTCGTACTGAAATCGTCAAGGTTGGTTGTGAAATGGCTACAATCGATGGATTCAGTGGGCATTCTGACCGTCGCCAATTACTTGCTTTCGTTGATTCTATGAATCCTAAGCCTCGTAACATTATCTGCCATCACGGAGATTACTACAAGTGCAGTGAACTTGGAAAAGAGTTGAGAGATAAGTATCGATGTCGAACCTATGCTCCAAAGAATCTTGAAACAGTTCGACTTCTTTGAAGGCGATTTTGTTCTTCAGATGTCAAGAGCATTGTAGCCTTCTTGCATCCAGTGGAATCCTTTGATGGTCCATTGAAGCAACGCATCAACATGTTTGTCTGTAAGACCAGCTGCGGCAGCAACCTTTAGCAGAACCTTACGTTCTGATTCTTCGACTTCACGGTCAGCCATTGTCATCAAGCATATGTCTCTTAGAGCAAGTTTGATCGAACGAGGATTCATTGTAGCGAGATGCTTGTCGAGATTGAGGTTTGAACTCATTTTCTTTCTGAGTTGTTCTTTTCGCTCAGGAGAAAGCAGTGTTGCTCCGAGACGTTGTTCGAAAAAAGCCATTTCAGGTTTAGAAATACTGTTGTCAACGCTTGCGAGATAGCCAAGAAGTTGAACATATTGGAATCGTTCAGACGGTTCCATTTGGTGGACGATGTCGTGAAGCATGCTCCCTCCTCACAACCGCCATTCATGAGTATTTTGGTTGAGGCTAGATGGAAAATTCACATAAGGTTGGTTCGTTTAGGTCAGATTAAGGGGTTCACTATGTCAAAGCAACCAATCTCAATTTTCCTTGTTCTTCTTTTGCTCGTACCACTCATCAATACAGCGAGTGCAGATGAAGTAGAAGGACCAAATCTGGAAGCTAAAAACTTCTCTGCAGTCGTCGACTCTGACAGTGAAACAACAACACTCAGTTGGGGTAATATCAACACCAATGATTTCGAGATACTTAACGACCTGAAGTTCACAAATTATTCACTCTATCGCTCAGATGAACCTCTCGACAGTTCCAACTACCTGGAATCTCAACTCATTTCTGAACAGATACAAGCATGCCTTTCTTCAGATTCTTTATCAGAATGTAAAGATCGTTTGCATTCAGTAACAAATTCCATTCCTCCATCAACTAATGGAAGTTTCTACTACGGTGTCGTAAGTAACCATAATGGTACTATCATCAGTAATTTTACTGTTGGAGATGCGGCACTTGAACAGCCTATCCTTGAATATGGTTCACCGATTGCATCACCGTACGCATTGCAAGGGTCATACGATGTCGATAACTTCACAACAACTTTGTCCTGGATTGACATTTTAACGGTTGATTCTTCTATGACAGATGCTCATACAACATCAATATGGAGCCATTCAAGTGCTGCAAATCCAACCAATTGGAATTCTTTAGTAAAGACTGAAATCGCCTCCAATCTAAGTTCAGATGTCTCTCAATTTGAGATTGTACATCAACAATCGGTGAGTCAAACAATGTTTTACACTGCTTTGCATATCTTTGATGGTGAATCAGACTCACGGCTGTTGTCTGGTAATACATTGACCCAAGGTATTGTTGAAGATAACACAGGTTCTTCGATTACTGGTACGCTTACGGCATCATTCGATTCGACTACTTCCATTACATCACTTGACTGGAATGGTTCCACAATTGAAGATGAAAACCATACACTTCACATCTGGAGAAGTCCTTCGATGATTGTCGACCTTTCCTCTGATGAAGTGACTGAACTTGCTCAACTTCAAGCAAATAGCACTCACTACAATTACTCTGTAGAATCCAGTTACAGTGGTGTTACGTATTACCTCATCACACTTTCAGATCAACTTGGTAATCAGCAAGCAAACCTTGCAACTGCACCAAATGCAGGAGTTTTCGAATACACATTGATTCCTGAAGAAAACATCATCGATGATATTGAAGCAATCTTTTCAGAAGGGATTACTCAGATCACGTGGACGGATATCACTGGCCATCCAGAGGCAATGTACCAAGTCTGGAAATCCACTACAAGCCGTATTAACTCAACTTCATTGTCAGGCATCAATGTAGAGTTGCTTGCAGTTGTGGAATCAGGTCAAGAGCATTACAACAACACGATAGCAGCAGGCACCTCTGGAAACGCATGGTATGCGGTTACAGTAATTGCTTCATTTGGCACACAAAACGTGACCTATGCACAAACGAACATCACTATGTCTTACAATTCGATGATGTTACCACTCGTAGAGGATACGACGCCTCCTGAAGCTCCACTCGCTCTTGATGCTGAATATGTTGCTAACGGCACAACTCAACTTCGTTGGGCTGGACGTACAGATGAAGTTGGAACTGAATGGATGCTTTATCGAAACCTGAACAGTGATGTGTCCGATGAATCTCTTTGGGTCTTGGTTGGTCAGATGATGAATAACGGAGCATCAGTGCACATGCTGTATGTCGATACAGTTGCTCAAGAAGGTGAACTCGTCACTCCAGTATATGCCATTGGAGGCATCGATGCGTATGGAAACGTGATTGTATTTACCGACTGGACTCTGAGTGCTTCTGTTGAGGAAGATCGTCAAACACCACAGGCACAACTCAAATTGTTTGATTCCTCAGAATCATTGGAAACAAGTCGATGGTTTACAGGAGGCGAAGACGCTACATTCTCAAACCTTGAATCAGATAATTATTCCATCCAGTTCACTCTTTCAGATGATGTTGTAAGTGTAACCTATGTTCGTTCATCAGAAACACAATTGCAAGTTCTTGACCTGAGTCAGACGATTCCACATATTGATGTCGCCATATCAGAGTCCGTTGAAAACATCTCGTTCTCCTTTACAATTGCAGATAATGCAGGGAATGTAATGACATTTGAGACCATGTTCTGCACAACATGTTTGATTGAACCTCAAGTGATTGTTGAACCATCCGATACGACCGATGACGCTGAGGATTCGAAGAAAGGAAAAGGTTCTGATTCAAATGAAACAGTTTTGATTGCTGTGTGTGCATTACTCGGTCTTCTAGTTCTGCTTCAGTTTGTTCGTAGGGCTCCATCAAAGAAAGCTCCAAAGGGTCTTCCTTCGATTGAAGAAGATGAATGGTTTGGAAAATACATGAGTCAAGACGAGAACTAATTCTAAAGAATCGGTATCTCATAATCGGATGAAATCAAATCAGGTAATTCCTCTCCTGAGGATTCAATTCCTGCGGATTGCCCTTCTTTCTGCATAAGGACTCCAGCAGTACTCCCTTGCTTCTCACCGTCTCTTGCATCAAATAAAAAATACCCAAATCCCATTAAAATTGCACCACCAATGATTGGAATGACCATTAATGTTGAATCACTATTCTTGAACAGAAGAACTACGGCAGTGATTAACAAGCCGACTGCTGAGAGCATGAGCAGCATCCGAGAGGCGTTCGCCATATCAACACCGAAGAAGTGATTTGACATAGCATTTCTTTCATTGCGTTCATTATTGACCACGTTATTCATGAACCGATTGCACTCTTTCACATCATGGCGGGACAAGAAGGTGGGTCTAAATCCTCACGTGGATGGCTCATGACTGCAGTTGCTCCTTGGGGAGAAAACGGAGAAGATGCTTTTGATCAAGGTCTGGTTGAACTTGGTTTAGGTGATGCTCGATTGATTCAAGCACAGGGTGCAATGCTTCCTTTAGGATTCAATATTGTTCCTCCGGAAGCATTGCCAATGGGTTCTCTTGTTGAATGTCATCTTGCTACGGCATATGCTTGGTCTGGTTCAACTGCTTGTGCAGGAGTAGGCTATGCTCTTTGTGAAACACCAGAAGGTGAAGAATGTGCGATCGTTGCTACGATTACAACCGAAGCAGACTATGAAGAAACAGTTCTGCTCTTACGCAGAAATATTCAACGAAAACTTGCATCTCGTGATTTAGAAGTTGTGGCATTTGATGTAGCTGTTGATGAAGTTACTGCGGGAGCAGATCATCACGGTGTTGCTATTGCAGCCTTGATTTTACCAGATTCACTACGAATGGCAGGCCGTGGAAGAACAGGTCCAATCCGTGGTGCATTAACGCGTAGTGCTGAACCTGAAAAGAAGCGAGTCGATACCAAGGCACCCGCAGCTCCAGCACGGCGCCCAGGCGGTCAATCCCAAAGAACAGGTACAGATTTTAGTTTGTGAATCTTCATAATCTGTTGCCCGAAGCAACTCGTATGGAGAAATGGAGTGTTGTCCAATGTCCTGCTTGCAGGAATTGCCATGGGACCCGTACTCGTGCCCGTCAATGCCCTCATTGTGGACAAACTCTAACAAGCAGCACTCCTATTGTAGCCACAGCAGATTCAGCAGCGCAATTACGGATTGAAGTAGCCTTAGCCAATACTCCTGAAGAGATTCGTGATGAACTTCGCAGAAAACTAGAGGCCTCAGAACAACCTCTCGTTGCCATTAACTCAACATCACCTCGGCGCTTGTATACGCTGATTGTTGAACGCGCTGGAGAGAGTGGCCTAATTCGTCGGAATGATGTCGAAGAGGTTTTACTCAAAGTTGAGTCTGACATGGATGCTGATGACCTTTTAGATCAACTCGAAATCAATGGAACTATCATTCGTCGACAAGACGGAACCTGGCAACTCCTTGAGTGAACTTCATATGCGGAATGGCGTCCCCCAAACTAAGGGCGTATGGGTTAGTTTGGCCTATACTCGGGCGTTTGGGACGCTTGGACCCAAGTTCAAATCTTGGTACGCCCACCATCATATCGGTACATTGCGAGTCGATCGACTCGATGAGCAACCCACCAAAATAAGGGCAGTGCTAAAACCGCTAAGGGATTTATTGTCCCCAAAAATATACTAGCATATCCGAGCAGGTATGCTGCTAACGCTAGCCACATCAATGGGGTGGTTTTCAAATGCCGAAAACAACGTTTGTGATGTTCTTTTGTCATCATCAATCCGACATTGAAAAAGAAACGTTTTGGTTTAATTCCTGATATTTCAGTTCCATAAACTGCTCGAACTGGTACATCTTTGACGTTCCAACCTTCAGATGAGAGATGTATGAGCCAATAATTTGGATATCCATAGCCTTTCCATGAGTTGTCCCAATTCCAGTGTTGAAGTAAGGTCGATGAGGATGCAGTATACCCGCATTGAGGGTCTGTGACTTTTCTTCCACTCGCTAATGTCGTCAACCATCCAAGAATTTTCGATGCACGACGCCTCGCTTTTGGCATTTGTTGGATATCAGCGTCATTATTCATACGATTTCCTTTGGCAAAATCAGCATCGCCTACTAAAATCGGTTGAAGCAGCGACTCCAAATTATCTGGATCCATTTGGCCATCACCTGCCATAACGACACTGATGAATGGATGTTCTAGATTCTTGAGAATATATTGGTGGCCTTTGTCAATCGCTCCACCGACACCAATTCCATTCGTCTGTAGGATGATTTTTTCAAAGGAGGTTTGAACGGAATTGGCTCGTTGATTTGTATTATCTGTTGAGCCATCATCAATGACAACAGCCATATCAATAAACTCAGGAAGAGTTTCCAAGACGGTTTGTATATGATGTTCTTCGTTACGAGCAGGGATGACAACACCGATGTATTGTCCTTCCAGCATGTACATTCCAATCGTTCGTCCACAAAAGGGGTTGTGTCCCAATCCCCATGAGGGAGAATTGAAAGGTAGGACGTCGACCAGAGGTTGTGGTTAAAGGCACCTTACGGGTAATTGGCGTCGGGCAAGATATCGAACTTCGTGTCGTATCATTTCTCACTCGAGCACGTCAAGTAACTGATGATGTCGTCTTTATTGACCTCGGTTCACAGGATGAAACAAAAATTCTCGTCGAAGAAATCGGCTGTACTCTCCTTGAAACAGATCATGATAACTTAATCAATATCTCAAAAACCTTATCTGACTCGAATCTTGACCCAGTTGATAATTATCTGATTATTAATGTAAACAAGGAATGGTCCTTGCGAGAGTTTCCTCTCCATCTTAATCGCTCAAGAGAAGGATGGGATGTTTACGTTGGCCTAGTGTCAGATTCTGGTGATGTGGATAGTCCGTCTGAAAGTATTCTATCAGAATCCAGATTCCAACATTCATCATTGAGTAATACTGGTCTGGAAGAACTTTCGAACTCACCGATTTCATGTACAGCGCATGACCTTTCTGCTTCACTTCGCGTACGTATTGTACAATCAACAGCATTGCCGACACTCCCTCAACGAGAGTCGCTTGCCACAGCTTCCAGATTTGCCCAATTATTCATGTGGATGATCCAATCAAGACACCCACTGTTCTTATTCGGAATCCCAGGCTTAGTGTTGTTTATTCTTGGGTATCGTCTCTCAGGAGGTGTCGTCGATACATTTACTGAGTTGACTACAGAATCTCTTGGAGTTACTTTTGCAACGATTGCTATGACGTTGTTTGGACTCTTTGCTATGATGATTGCATTGATGCTCTACATTATGGGTAAGCAGGTTGAGCAAATACAAGCTCAATATGAGTGGCCAAATAAGGAGTGATTCGATGACTGGATTGATTTGTTTAGATATGGACCGTGTTTTAGTCGATCATCTTTCGACTTGGCAATTCGTTTACGATAACTTAGGAATCAATAATGATGAATCCTTTGAATTATACAATCAAGGCCTTTTGGATGAATGGGACTGGATTAAACTCGATGTAGCATTGATCAAGGATAGTTGGCTTGAGAAGCATGGGTTTCCAATAAGCGATGCAGACTTGCGTGCCTGTATGGTGGGCATGCCGATGATGAAGAATTACAAACTGCTCATCCAAGAATTACTCGATGATGGTCATCATGTGGCCATTGTAAGTGGTGGCTTACAACAAACTGCACGTGATATTTCGACTCTTTTTCCAAGCGATAAAAAATGGAAGCGACGCTGGGGTGGTATCGATCGCCATACCTCAAAGCGACTCGCAAACGGCTATGATACCCGATTGCACGTTTTTACAAATGGTTGGCTTGTAGGTTCTGAGAATGCGGATGGCTCATTGCCTATTGGTGATTATGGGCGTTACCAAGTTCAAATGGACGGCAAAGGAGCACTTGTTCGTATGCTGCAGAGAAGGCTTGGAGTTGATTCTAATCGAATCATTGCAGTTGGCGATTCAGCAGGAGATATCGGTATGTTCGAGGAAGCAGCTCATGCAATCTGCTTCAATCCATGGGATGAGCGACCATTAGCTCATGCTGATGAAGTCATTCATGAGAAAGATTTAGCGATCACATTGAAATCTTGTCGCGCATTTTTCTCCAAAACCTAATCTGTCGGTGAAACGTTTTTCTACTACACTGCAAAATGATTGTTATGCGGGTCAGGAATCTATGTATCATAATTATGATATTTGGCGTTCTGATAAGTTCCACTTTGTCAGTTGTTGCCCAAGCACCATCTGCTTCAGTTACGATTGATTGTGAGGAAATCATGCAAATTTCAGTATCTCCTGGCAGCTCAACCACTGAGAGCGTTACCTGCGTTGTTGAAAACCCAACAATTTATGAAGAGAAAATCAGAATTACAGTTACTGGGAACCTAACGTATTCCGCTCCTGGTTCACTTATTATTCAGGGAGGTAGTTCAGAATCCTTCGATCTTGTTATTGTTGCAGAAGAACGAATGTCTGCTGGTTCACATAGCGTCAATGTTGAAGTTAGTGTACAGGAAATCAGCGGTGTTCCTCCGGCAAATGCTGCAAAGGATGATTCAAACATCGTCGTCGAAATTCTCCGTTACGGTGATTGTTCTGTGTCGGCAAAAACATCTCTCATTGAAGTCGGTCTTGGAGAAGATGCAAATCTTCAGTTCATTGTGGCCAATCTAGGTAATGGAGCCGATTCTATCGAACTGTCTCTTTCGAGTACTTCGAGAACATCACTTGAATTCCTAGGATATATTGTTACAATTTCAAGTCCAACCATCGATTTGGGTGAACAGCAATCCTTAGAGGTATCTTTAACGATTACAGCGCCAGTTGAATCATCGCCATCTGCCAAACGTGAAGGTTCGAGGCTGGTTGATTTGCATACATTGGATCTTGTGGTCACTTCCCAGTATTCTTGCGATAGCAGCACTGGATGTGTCTCGGATTCGACGAGTGTAACACTCAAACTCATTGGAGAAAGTAGTGATTCTGATGCAAGTTATGAACCTACGAATATGGAAGAATCTAGTTTCGAAAGTAGTGATTACATGGTTTTCGGAAGTGGAGTTCTCTCGGGTGTCATGGTTCTGTATGTTCTGTATGCATTGTTCAAGAAATCTTGATTAGTTCCTCTCCTTGGATGTTACATGAGTGAAGACTCATTCATAGAGAGACTTCGAACCAATTCTTTGTTCAAATCATTCCTGTTCTATTCAGCATTTCGAGCAGTCTACGGATTTGGGATCCTTCTCGTGGCGTACTTCTTCGCAACCTCTACAGAGGCACCATGGTGGGCAACTGCTCTAATCTTCATGGCTTCAATGATCTTCTCGAGAATACTCTTTCGCTTCATTAGGAAATTTTCAAAGAAAGAAGATGAAACACCTCTTCCTTAGAATAAAATAGGTCCATGCGCATGGGTAACCATGTCAGATTTTGACGACATGGTCTCAACAATGTGCTTGAATTGCGGTTTTCTTCTTGGAGAATTTATTCCAGGAATGCCCTGTCCTCATTGTGATGAACCGATGGTATGAGTGACCTTTACATCATGAGCCTCAAAGATATTCAGAACTGCATCTAATGTTTCTTGATTAACATTTTCTGGAGGGTGAACGCCTGGTTCCAGTCCACATGCTTCTGTACCGAGTGTAGCAAAACGAGATGCAAGTGCATAGGTGACTAATCCAGTTGTTCTTGCCATTGATCCGTTTCCATCCTTCCCGTAATCAGAAACAATCCATTGCTTTGAATCTGTTTTGTTCTCGCAAGAGACGTTCATCCAAGTGAATTCTTCTCTTTGTGAATCATATTTCCAGGCCTTGAGAAGTTCTTCCTCTGGTGTTGAATGACCTTCAGCGATCCATCTGTCAATGTGTTGAGGCCAACGAACGGTGTATTCAGCCATATTGTTGGCATCGATTGTGTCAAGAACACTTCGGAGTCCATCCGTCAGGAATGCTTCCATTCCGTCAGTTCCTTCAACGTCAATCTGATGACGTTCCGTTAAAGCTGGAACTTCCACAACTGTTTGGTCTCTGAGAATACGTGCAGGTCTTGTGTATTCTTCAATGACATCTGATGGTGAAAATGGAGCCATATACGACCATTCATTGTCGGGCTCAGTTGGATTTCCTCCAACATGGATTGTAGCCTTCTCGAGGAATCCAAGTTCTCTTTGAGCATGAGCAAGCAGCATGTTGGAAAGGCCAGGAGCAATACCAATGTCCCATATCATTGTTGAGCCATGTTCCTTGGCAAGCTCATCAAATTGCTGAGGATCTTCTGCTGTGAATGCAAGATCGACGATGTTGTGACCGCCAGTGACAAGGGATTCTCGAATGCCATGGCCAATCCTTCCAGGGAGCATATTGATGATGATTTCACCACCATTAAGGGACTTGATATATTCCTCTGCTTCTATTTCTATAGATTCTATATCGGCACTATTCTTGATTGAAACTGGTAGGTGTAAATCGACTGCAACGACCGAATGCCCGTCCTCAGCGAGTCGTTGAACTACAAACTCTCCAACCAGTCCGCATCCAAGTGCTACGATTGTTGTCATGACTCACCCTCAGGGCGTAACACGTCGAGAATCTCTCGGGAATGGAATGACTTCTCGAATGTGATCTGCACCACTAAGCCAAGAGCAAACTCGGTCAACGCCAAGTCCGAATCCACCGTGAGGTACACCGCCGTAACTTCGAGTATCAATGTAGAATTGGTATGCTTCAGGCGATGTTCCCTCTTCAGCGAGGCGTGCAAGAATCTCTTCTTCCGACCATGTTCGTTCTCCTCCGCCAATGATTTCTCCATAGCCTTCTGGTGCTAGAAGGTCGTGACAAAGGACATATTTGTCATCGGTTGGGTCTTCACGATGATAGAATGGTTTAGCAATCTTCGGATAATGTGTAAGGAAGTGAGGGACATCGAAATCTTGTGTCAAAATCTTCTCTTTGGAATAATCCAAATCTTGGCCCCATGAAACGTCAACGCCTTTTCCTTGTAGAATTTCAACAGCCTCATCATAACGCATTCGTGGGAATGGTGTGTCAGCATAACGTCCAATGAGTTCGAGATCTCTTCCAAGGGATTCAAGTTCGGTACTTCTCTCATCTAGCAGTGTTGATGCGATGTGGCGCACAACTCCTTCGCCATGAGCCATGACTTCTGCGTTTGTAGCCCAAGCGATTTCCATTTCAGCATGCCAGAATTCAGTAAGATGTCGGCGAGTGCGTGACTTCTCAGCTCTGAAAGAAGGAGCAATCGTATACAGGCGCTCAAGTGCAGGCATTGCAGCTTCAGCATAGAGTTGCCACGATTGTGTGAGGTAGGCTTTTCTTCCAAAGTAAGGGACTTCAAACAATGTTGACCCTCCTTCCACAGCACCAGCAACAAAGTTAGGGGCCTGATATTCGATGAAATCTAAGTCTCTAAAATAACTGTGAATTGCTCCAAAGACAGATGATCGCATTTTGAGCATTGTCGTCATTCGACTGGTTCGAAGATACAAATGTCGGTTATCCAGCAAGAACTCAGTCTCGCCTCCATCTGCAGCTTTCATTGCAGATTCAGTAATGGGGAATGGTCGTTCAGGGTCAACAGGTCCAATGATTTCAATTGAAGTAACAACCAGTTCATGACCTCCTTCACTTCGCTCATCAACATTGACTGTTCCATTGATGATAACAGAGGATTCAATCAATGCAGAAGCGATTGATTCGAATTGCTCATCACCAACAGCATCACGCTTTGCAACACATTGGATCGTTCCAGTAGAGTCGCGAAGAACAACGAAGCGAATCTTATTGGAGCCACGAGTTCTCTTAACCCATCCTTTCAGTTCTACTTCTGCGCCATCATGGTCGCCGTTTTGGACGTCACCAATCCAGATGTCTTTGGCCATGAACGTCCGTTCATGTCATAGCAT
>ENA-ORDA01001649-ORDA01001649.1-marine-metagenome-genome-assembly--contig:-NODE-1649-length-18401-cov-4.876555_pt1 | contig 18401 bp, 9 predicted proteins | sample MGYA00237778_ERZ508506 | MGnify/ENA primary metagenome ERZ508506 (study PRJEB26177, sample SAMN06267891) | marine metagenome | isolation source: Monterey Bay, California, USA | place: Pacific... | reverse complement strand
TATAATCTTAGCCCCTCTATCGTGGCCATCTTGACCCATTTTGGCAACTAGTATTCTCGGTCTACGTCCATCTCTAGCAGCAAAATCATCTGCTGCTTTTCGAGCTGCTATTACCTTATCATTGTTTTGCACTTCTTTCAAATATACACCACTTATAGTTGCATTCTGAGCTTGGAACCTTCCAAAGACCTTCTCCAAAGCATCAGACATCTCTCCCAGGGTAACCCTGGCTTCTGCGGCTTCTACACAAATCGCGAGCAGGTTGCCATCAGAACGAGCAGCTTTTTCAAGTCTAGCTAAAATATCAATAGCCTTATCTTCATCCCTTTCGGCCTTTACCATATTTATCCTGTCTATTTGACTTTTACGTACAGCGTCATTGTCTACTTCTAAGATTTCAAAGTCTGATCTCTCATCTGTCTTGTACTTGTTTACACCTACAATAATTTCTTTCCCTGCGTCTATTTTGGCTTGTTTCACCGCAGCACATTCTTCTATTCGCATCTTTGGAATACCGCTTTCTATGGCTTTAGACATGCCGCCTAGCTCCTCTATCTCTAAAATATATTCCCAAGCCTTGTCTGCCAATTCTTGTGTGTATTCCTCTATCACCTCACTGCCGCCCCAAGGGTCTATTACTCTCGTAATATCCGTTTCTTCCTGAATGATTTTTTGGGTATTTCTGGCAATTTTTGCACTGAAATCTGTTGGCAAAGCCATTGCTTCATCAAAGCTATTGGTGTGCAAACTTTGTGTGCCTCCAAAAATAGCAGCCAACGCCTCTATCGTAGTTCGAGCTACATTGTTATACGGATCTTGCTCGGTAAGACTCCAGCCGCTTGTCTGGCAATGTGTTCTAAGTGCCATGGATTTTGGATTCTGTGGATCGAACCGTTTTATAAGTTTAGCCCATAGCACTCTACCTGCACGTAGCTTGGCTATTTCCTTGTAGAAATTCATCCCAATCCCCCAAAAGAAAGATAGGCGCGGTGCAAAATCATCAATAGCCAACCCTGCCTCTATGCCTGTACGCACGTAGTCCAGACCGTCTGCTATGGTATATGCTAACTCCAATTCTGGAGTAGCACCTGCCTCTTGCATGTGGTATCCGCTTATACTGATACTATTAAACTTTGGCATGTTAGCTGAAGTATATTTAAAGATGTCGGAAATAATACGCATACTCGGAGCAGGCGGATAGATGTATGTATTCCGAACCATAAACTCTTTTAAAATATCATTTTGAATAGTACCCGCTAATTTTGCTTGATCCACTCCTTGCTCTTTTGCAGCAGCTATATAAAATGCCATAATAGGAAGTACCGCACCATTCATGGTCATGCTCACTGAGATGTCTCCCAGTGGTATCTCATCAAAAAGGATTTTCATATCCTCTATGCTATCTATGGCAACTCCCGCCATACCCACATCCCCCACAACGCGCTCGTGATCACTATCGTAGCCTCGATGCGTAGCGAGGTCAAAGGCTACAGAAAGCCCTTTTTGTCCTGCAGCTAAATTTCTTTTGTAGAAGGCATTGCTCTTCTCTGCAGTACTAAACCCTGCATACTGACGGATAGTCCATGCACGGATAGCGTACATCGTAGAGTACGGACCACGGAGGTAGGGTGCTTCTCCTGCAATAAATGTAGCAGAAGTAGTCGTTTGTGTGAGCACTGAATCGGGTTTAATAACCGTCAAATATTCTTTGGTCAACTTCTCCAAAAACCAACTTCCCCTTGCAGCATCGTGAAGCTCTGCCATGTAGCTTTCGCTTTTGAGTAGAACTAAGATGTTTTTGGCCAGTCGGAGACTTTGCTCTGACTCTTTGTTATTGAAGGGCAATACGCAGATATGCCTTGCTCCACCTACGACAGCAGATGCCGCAGCAATGGTTTGTCTTACCAAGTTATTATGCGTAAACGCATCATCTGTTGCCGGTATTACAACATTGATTTCTGTATTTGGATATGCAAATCTGAGAGCTCTCAGTTTGGCAATGTTCTCATAGAATTTAGTTCCTAGCTCAAAGTATACTACACTTTCATTTGCTGCAATGGCAAGGTTGTCTAGCTCTAAAATTCCACCACTCTTTCCTAGTTCATCTAAGTTATCTATCGTTCTGTCAACTCCTTCTAGTTGCACATTAGCTAACAATGTGATGTACCAATCTGATTGTTCTATGGGCACTAGAAACGTGCTATTCTCATCTGTATAATACGATTCTAAGGGGATGCCATCTGACGTGGTATACGCCAATTCTGCTAAGCTCTTTCCTTTTAGATCTTTGGTTGCTTTTGCTTTCCAATCTGCCAAACTCGCTTCCGCAAACTCATCAAACGATAGTGTTTTATCCAATTGCATTGTGGCAAAGGTAGAGAAGTTTGATAATTAGCACCTTATAGCCCAAAGATACCCAACTGATCTCTTTACTTCTCTGAAATATGCAAAGAGATGGATAAATATTGCCCTAATAACGAGTACTTTTCATGCAGTTGTTTACCCAACAGATATACTATATGAATGGAGGAGTGCTAATAGAAAAAAGCGGAATAGCGAACCAAAATTCAGCTATACCGCTCTAGTAGAGTCTATAAAATCCTTTCGAATCTTTAGACCCATTAATGAGGCTACTATTGCCTACTTAATGAATTTCTTGTGATACGTTTGATTGCTATTCCCATCTCTTAGTAGAATAAAATAACTGCCTGTGAGAAGGGATTCAATTTGAATGGTTGGATTAGTCAAATTACCCCTTAAAACCTCCTCACCCACTGTATTGAAAATTTGGTAGGAATCTATTTTTATGCTTGAACTGACTGTGATTTGATTTTGAGCGGGGTTGGGGTAAATAGATAACAATTGCTCTTCAATTAATGAAACCTCTAACCCTTGTAAACGAGAGATTTCTAAATTATAATTGCCCTTATCCGTTTCTCCTTTGCCCCCAACTGTAAGGTAATACGTTCCTGCCTCCTCAAGTCTAATATCTACTGAGGCATCTCCATTTGAGCAACCATCGATAGCATAAAACAAAGTAGAGTCACAGTAACCCGACGAACTTAATGCCAATACATTCTGAAAACTAGATCCGCACAAAGCAAATCGCCAAACACCACTCTCTGGTATAATAACCTCAAGTTTGTGAACAAGACCATCTCCTAAATCTTTGCAAAGCAAAGTATTATAATACCCAAATACATATTCAAATTCAAAAATGCCGTCACCATCATTATCTACCTCTGTTTTTATTCTATTGCCGTTCGCATCAAAATAATTAATTTTTTGGGCTATTGTTTTTCCAGCAGAATCAAATAATTCGTGTCTGACGAGATTTCCTTTTTCATCATAGGTATAAGCCTGAATTTTATCATAAACACCATCTCCATTTTCATCAATTTCATCTCGCGTTTTGTTACTATTTGCATCATAGGTATAAGTAGCAATATACTCTGGAGCACCATCTCCATTTTCATCTCTTTCATCTCGCGTTTTATTACTATTAGCATCAAAGGCATAGATATAAATTTTATCTAAAACACCATCACCATTGTCATCTCTTTCATCTCGCGTTTTATTACCATTAGCATCATAGGTGCAATTAGCAGCATAAGTTAGAGCACCATCTCTTTCAACTTCTTCTCTTATTAAATTTCCATTTATGTCATAACTAGAATTAACAATTTCGTCTATCTGACCATCTAGGTCTAGATCCCACTTACGACTTGTTTGATTTCCATTTGCATCGTAAGTATAGGAAATATATAATATAAAATCACCCGGTCCAACTCCGTCTCTATCCGCCTCTTCTTTAAGTAAATTCCCATTTAAATCATACGTTTTTAAAAGGAAATAGTTTTTTACACCATCTCCATCGTCATCAGATTCAGTCCTTATTTGATTGCCGTTAGAATCATAAGTGTAAGTAGAAATTTCGTCAACTATTCCATCTCCATCGTTATCAAATTCCCTCCTTGTTTGATTTCCATTAGAATCATAGGTGTAAATGTAGATTCGATCTAATTTTCCATCTCCATCATTATCTCCTTCCTCTCGAGTTTTATTACTTTTAGCATCATAGGTGTAAGTGTAGATTCGATCTAATTTTCCATCTCCATCATTATCAGACTCATCTTTTAAAATATTACCATCTATATCTTGACTAGAAAACTGAGAATAAGAAATTAATCCGCCATTAATGTCCTGACCAAGCCATAATGAATCAGCTATCTTATTATTATTTTCATCAAAAACTATAATTACTTTTTGATGAATTTTTCCATTACCATTTGTATCAAGAGTGGAAAAGACTAGTCTACCATTATCATTATATTCAGCGTAGAAAGATGAAGTTAAGTTCCCATCTAAATAAATTTTTTGACTATTAAGATCACCAAAACTATTGGCTGTGTTAAAAATAAATTTACCGGGTGCATTTATGATAGTGGGATCATTATTTTCTTGAGCAAAATTCTTACTTGAAAAAACTGTTAATAGTGTCAAAGTAGAGATTAAATAGTATGCAAAACGTTCCATAAATGCGAGTTTAGTCATAATTCGATCAGTTGGGCAACAAAAAAATATTTTTTTTCGCAAAAATTTAACACGCTTTGGATTAGGATAATTTTACACTCTGAGTACGTTAATGCCACAGAACTATTTTTTATCCTAAAGCCACACAATCCTAATTCTTATCTTTGCAAAGCGATGTACAACAACATTATATCAGAAAATCAAGGCGTAGTGCAAATCATCACCATAAACCGTGAAGAAAAGCTAAACGCACTGAATGTAGAACTCATACAGGAAATAGGACAAGAAGTAGCTCGTCTTAATAAGGAAAAAACCGTACGCGGTATTATCATCACTGGAAAAGGTCAAAAAGCCTTTGCTGCTGGTGCAGATATTTCTGAATTTGCCAACTTTGGCGAAACCAAAGCAAAAGAAATGAGTACAAAGGGCGGAAAAGTATTTACTAGCTTGGAAGAAAGCGAGATACCGATAATAGCAGCGGTGAATGGCTACGCCCTGGGTGGCGGATGCGAGCTTACCATGGCTTGCCATGTGCGTATAGCAAGCAATAATGCACTCTTTGGCCAACCAGAAGTGAACCTAGGTGTGCCTCCAGGATACGGTGGAACACAACGTCTTGCACAAATAATAGGAAGAGGCAGAGCTCTAGATATGCTCATCACCGCCAAGTCTATAAACGCTGCAACTGCTCTGGACTATGGTCTAGTTACGCAAGTGGTTTCTCCAGAAGAATTATTGCCAACATGTACCAAATACGTAGAGAAACTAGTCAGTAAATCGCCTCTCGCAATCGCAGAAGTAATAAAGTGTACCAATGCGTTGTACGAAAACATAGACGGTTTGCACTACGAAATTGCCTCTTTTGCAAAAAGCTTCGAAACCAATGATTTCTGTGAGGGGACCGCTGCGTTCATTGAAAAGCGCAAACCCAACTACAACTAAAAGAATAATAGAATCCCCTTTTATTTTGGCATTCTATTTGTTCTTTAGGTGTTGAACCTTAATTTTGACACAATAATTAAACAATAGAACAATGAAAAATTTAATCTTACTTACTGCTTTTGTATCTGGATTCTCAATAATGGGTGTTGCTCAGACAGAAGACACCAAAGCTAACGTAACTTTGAGTTCTACAACTCAATCTAAAATGAGTCTTGAAAAAAAATCACATGATTTTGGAACTATAGAAGAAGGGGTGCAAGCAACCGTTACTTTCACATTTAAGAATACTGGAAACGAAGCTCTAGTACTCAATAGCGTGAAAGCGTCTTGTGGATGTACTACACCAAAATGGACGAGAGAGCCTATAGCTCCGGGACAAGAAGGGGTAATTACAGCGATATACAACTCTAAGGGAAGACCAGGCAACTTCACAAAAACCGTCACTGTAAAGCACAATGGTGAAGGCGGAACTGAATTCCTTACGATAAGAGGTGTAGTAAATAGAGCTGCTCCAGTTGTGACTCCAACAGTTGCAACTCCAGAACAATAAACAACACTCCAATACCATAAAAACCCTTTGCGCTGCAAGGGGTTTTTTAGTTTATAAAAAACGCAACAGCCCCCTCTTCTTGCTCATAGTTGTGATACTGATTGCTGTAAAGAAAACGAAGAGGTTTCACCTCTTTTTCTTGTTCACTGCAGCGAATGCTCTACACGTTCAATTCGGCAGATTTACCAAACCATCCCGTTAGGCCACCGGTATGTACAGCCATGATTCTCTCCCCTTTTTTTATGCTACCATTTAAACAGAGTTTGTGAATGGCCAACATCATTTTGCCCGTATAGATGGGATCGAGTAAAACACCTGTTTCTCGTGTAAACTTTTTAATAAATTGGATCAACTCTTCGTTGGTTTTGGCATATCCCCCGCAATGGTACTCATCATACACAGTGACACCCTCTACGCCATACTCTTGCTCAAGATCTGCAGCAATGTAGCCATCGCCTTTTAAAACCTGTACTCCACACACTTCTGAGGTTAGAGCAAATTCTCTTGCATAAGTAGCCAAACCGCTGATAGTAGTACCCGTACCGCAAGCAACAAAAATTTTGTCTATGCTTGAGGTGTCTGTCTCCCGTAAAATATCGTGACAGCCTATGGTACCCAACTTTCCTGCTCCACCTTCGGCTATATAAAGAACTCGCTGAATTACCCCTTCGGTTCTATTGCTTTCCTTATATGCCTCCCGAGAAACATACTCTAACTCCATCCCATAGAGCCTACATATTTTGAGTACAGAATTTTCATTTTTTGGCTCTTCCCCTCGCACAATTCCTGTGCACGGTACTTGTAAAATAGCACAGCTAGCTGCAGTAGCCACTAGATGATTAGAATACGCACCGCCAAACGTAGTAATGGAATCGTAATCACTTTTAGCATAGTGGTCAAATATACCAGAGAGTTTCCGCCACTTATTGCCCGATATTATCGGATGAATAAGATCGTCTCTTTTCAGATATAACTCTATTCCTGCCGCTTCAGTCCACGGCGTTTTTAGTAGTGTTACAGGACTGGGTATAGTTAAGTGAGATAGTATATCCATTTTACTGCTTATCTGAAAAATGCTCTTTAATATGTGCCCAAACCACATCACCCTCATAGCCTTTGTTCATCACAAACTGTGCGGCCTTATAGTTTTTTTGATACCCTTTGATCGTTTTTAGACTACTTATCTTTTTCTCCAAGAGGCCGTGTAGCACTTCTGCATACTTAGCGCCGTCTATTTCTCTCATCCCTTTCTTGATACAGTAGTCCGATATTTTTCGTCTTTTGAGCTCCATTCTTATCTTAACTCTACCCCATTTTTTATAAATAAATTTACCCCGAACAAAGGCTATTGCAAAACGCTCCTCATTGAGAAAGTCGTGCTGAATCATCTCGAAAATAAGTAGCTCCACATCATCTGGCGATAGCCCAAAAGAATAGAGTTTATCTCTCACTTCTTGGTGACACCTCTCTTGATAGGCACAGAACTTGGCTATCTTACTTTTGGCCTGACTCGGCGTATATTTTATGTTGCTATACTCTGTCACTCTCAGGCTGCTAAATTAGTGCACAATAACACTACTTTTGTAATAAGCTTGTACAGATTAGAAACTATAGCAGACATAGTAAACGGAAAACTTCACGGAAATGGTGATATCCAAATAATCAACATATACACCGACACCCGCAGTAGCAGGCAACACGCAGCGCTTTTTATTGCAATCAAAACCCCAAAGAACAACGGAAACACCTTTGTTCCACAAGCTGTAAATCAAGGCACTTTAGCGGTATTGGTTTCTGATAAACCCAAAATACGCTGCAACTATATTTTAGTAGAAAACACCCTAGAAGCTCTACAGAAGCTCGCAAAACACCACCGTAATCAATTCAATATTCCGGTACTGGCTATTGCCGGTAGCAATGGCAAAACCATCGTGAAAGAATGGGTAAGTACACTACTAAATGAGAAACACGTAGTTTGTAAAAGTCCGAAAAGTTATAACTCGCAGATAGGCGTGCCCTTGTCTTTATGGAAACTAGGAACAAATCATACTGTAGGTGTATTTGAGGCAGGAATATCCGAATCCAACGAAATGGACAACTTAAGTGAAATGATACAACCAACCATTGGGGTGTTTACTCATTTGGGCGACTCCCACTCCGCCCATTTTAATAGCATAGAACAAAAACTCCATGAAAAGCTTAAGCTATTTGCCTACTGCGATACTATAGTATGCTCAACACACCAGCTAGAAGTAATTTCTGCCATCGAGAAACTAAACAAAAAAACGTTTACATGGGGGAATGATAGCGTGTGTGACCTATACGTGGCCAAGTCTACGGCTGGAGAGTATATCCTCACGTACCTTGACCGTAATTACGCCTTAAAACTCAATAATAGCGATAAGGCAACAGTAGAAAATACATTCACGTCCATCGCAACAGCTCTTGCGCTGGGTTTAGAAATCGAACCAATAATAAAAAGAGTAAATCAGCTGCCCACTATTGATATGCGACTACAGCAAGTAGAGGGAATCCAGGGCAACACATTGATTTTAGATTATTATAACTCCGATTTTCAGTCTATTGATATCGCATTCGATTTTTTAAAACAACAAAATACACACGAAAACATCACGGTCATTTTATCTGACATATTAGAAAGTAACCTAGAAGCATCACAACTGTATAATGACGTAAATACAGCACTACTAAAACACAACGTAAGTCAGTTGATTGGTATCGGAAAAGAAATATCAAATGCTCATGATACCTTCGAATTGCCGAGTACTTTTTATCCAGATGTAGCTTCTTTTCTCAAAAAGCACTCACTGTACGAGCTAAAAGAAGAATGTATTCTCTTAAAAGGTGCTCGAAAATATGCGTTTGAAAAAATAGCAGAAAAGCTACGAAAAAGAACACACCAAACGTGCTTGGAAATAAACCTGAGCAAAATGCAACACAACATAGACACCATTAAGCTTAAAGTAGGTAATGATACCAAGATAATGGCTATGGTAAAAGCACTGGCCTATGGTAGTGGAGATTTTCAAATTGCAAAACTTTTAGAAAAAAATAAAATAGACTATTTGGGCGTTGCCTACACAGACGAAGCCACACAACTCCGTGCCTCTGGTATATCTCTCCCTATAATGGTACTCAACCCAGACCTTACCGATATCACTCCTTACATAGAAGACGATATTCAACCCGTGATTTACTCTTTTGCTAGTTTGGCTAAGGTTGCAGCAGAAGACATTGCAATACATCTAGAGTTTGATACAGGAATGAGAAGACTTGGCTTTCAAAAAAAAGAAATACCTCTTTTGGTATCCAAACTCAAGGAAAGTCCTAACCTAAAAATAGCTTCTATATTTAGTCATTTAGCCGGAGCAGACGATATCACCTTAGACGCATTTAGTGCTCAGCAAATAGCTGATTTTGAGCATATAAGCAGTACTGTAGAAATCCAACTAAATATTAAAACCCTGAAACATCTCGCCAATACTGCTGCCATAGAACGACTTCCATCTGCCTCCTTTGATATGGTAAGAATGGGCATAGGGTTATACGGTATTACAACATTAGAAGAGAATGACGTGCTCAGACCGGTAGGAACCTTCAAGTCTTACATATCACAAATAAAAACAGTGCCTGCAAATGCAGGAGTTGGGTACGGACAGCACAGTAAATCAAACACAGAAAGACAAATTGCCATCGTAGCCGTAGGCTATGCAGATGGATATTCGCGTAGTTTTAGCCAAGGCCATGGATCATTCCTGATCAATGAAAAACAAGCACCGATAGTGGGCAACGTCTGTATGGACATGACCATGTGTGATGTAACGAGCATAGTATGTGAAGAAGGAGACGAAGTGATTATCTTTGGAGAAAATCCGCGTGTATCTGAACTTGCCAAGCAAATAGGGACAATACCGTACGAGATACTAACCAATGTGAGCGAACGAGTAAACAGAGTTTTTTACCAAGAATGACCAAAGAACAACTGATAGCAGGAATAGCGGCTGGCGATACGCGAACGCTCAGCAGAGCCATAACCTTGGCAGAAAGTACGCTTGCAGAAAAACGCAACCTTGCTCTTGAAGTCATCTCATACTTCGGACCACAAAACGATACCTATAGAATAGGAATAACAGGAACTCCCGGTGCTGGCAAAAGCACTTTTATAGAAGCAATAGGAATAAGCCTACTCCAAGACCCTAAACGCAAAATAGCAGTGCTGAGCGTAGACCCAAGCAGTGGTAAAACACACGGTAGTATATTGGGTGACAAAACCCGTATGAACAAACTCAGTGCGCATAAACGTGCATACATACGGCCATCTGCATCTGGATTACAACTGGGCGGACTTGCCAAAAACACACGATTGGCCATGCTACTTTGCGAAGCAGCTGGATACAATACTATACTTATAGAAAGTGTGGGCGTAGGACAGGGAGAAACAGAAGTAGCTCAATTAACAGATTTATTTACGCTCGTACTAAACCCCGGCGGAGGAGACGAATTACAAGGCATAAAACGCGGTATTATGGAGATGGCAGATATCATTGTAATAAATAAAGCCGATGGCAATTCCGAACAACAAGCAAAAATAACCGCCAAAGAATACAGTATGGCACTGCACCTGATGCCTGAAAACAATAACCAATGGATTCCAAAAGTAATAACATGCTCAGCCTTAAAGCATAAAGGCATAGATGCCTTTTGGGAAAGGGTTTTCGATTTTGAGAAACAAGTGACCCGTAACCATTGGAAAGCAAATCACCGCAAAAAGCAAATGCTCTATTGGGCTCGTAAAAGTGTTCAAGATCTGCTACTTGGCAAATTAAGTGGCTACGAAGATGCTATAACCAAGGGTTTAGCAGAAGGCAAACTCCCCGAAGAGGTAGCGCGAGAAGTTGTAATATAAATCCGCAGCGGTAAGAAAAAGACTTTTAGCCTCTAGGCTTCTATTCCGAAGATTCGTAAAATACCCTCACCCAATCAAGTATTGTGTTTCGGAATACCAGATACGCAAGCGGTACAGCATTGTGTAGAGTGCCTGAGAGGAAGCAACCCAAAATGGGAAAAAAACATCCAAAAATACACTTATCCATAGTGTAACATATTGATATAGAGCGTCTTAATACTGGAAGCGTTCCTGTGGCATCAATTTTGTTTGCGTGCCTATACGGCAGAAACTGCTGCAACAGCAAAACAAGAACACTATGACAAATACCAAATACGCCTCCCCTTTTTTCTCATCTGTAAAATTTTTCTGCATCATCGGCATACTATCATGCAGCATTTTTTCTCACGCCCAAAATTGGAATGAAGTTATTAAGAGGGGAGCCTCCAATAGGCAGGTGGAGGATTGGTTTGGCTATGACGTTGCCATCAGCGATGATTATGCTATCGTAGGAGCACACTATGAGGATGAGGATGCCAATGGAGCATCTTTCAAAAGAAATGCTGGGTCAGCGTATATCTTCAAACTATCGGCAGGCGTATGGGTCCAGCAACAAAAAATCGTAGCCACCGATAGAGCAGCTGACAATCGCTTTGGGTATTCAGTCGCGATCGACGGTGAATACGTCATTGTAGGAGCAGAAGGCGAATCCAGTTCTGCCGGAGCAGCCTACATCTTTAAACGAACAGGAACTACCTGGACCCAGCAACAGAAAATCGTAGCCGCCGATCGGGCAGCAGGTGATCAATTTGGGCGGTCAGTATCGATCAGCGGTGAATACGCCATTGTAGGAGCAGAAAGCGAAGACCATGACGCCAGTGGGGGAAACACAGAGAGTCTTGCCGGATCAGCCTACATCTTTAAACGAACAGGAACTACCTGGACCCAGCAACAAAAAATCGTAGCCGCTGATAGAGGGAGATATGACTACTTTGGAGCGGCAGTTGCTATAAGCGGCGACCATGCTTTAGTAGGAGCACACTATGAGGATCATGACGCCAATGGAACGAATTTTGTCTCCAATGCCGGGTCAGTCTATACCTTTAAACGAACAGGAACTACCTGGACCCAGCAACAGAAAATTGTAGCCTCCGATGCAGGCGCTCAAGATATTTTTGGGTATTCCCTAGCTATCAGCGGTGAGTACGCCATTGTAGGAGCAGAAGGCGAAAACGATGACGCCAGTGGCGGGAATTACCGCACCGATGCAGGGGCTGCGTATATTTTCAAACAAACCGCAGGTACTTGGAGCGAGCAACAGAAAATTGTGCCCTCCGATAGGGAGAAGTATGACTATTTCGGTGTTTCAGTAGCCATAAACGGAAATTTTGCTATTGTTGGCGCATACTGGGAAGATGAAAATACAACTGGATCAGATTCACTCTCTAGTGCCGGATCCGCTTACATCTTTCAACAAACCAATGGGGTCTGGAACCAGCAGCAGAAAATTGCGGCCTCCGATCGGGCAGCAGATGATCAATTTGGGAAATCCGTAGCCATCAGTAGCAATTATGCCCTTGTTGGAGCTCACAAAGACGATGTAACAAATAGTGGAGGCACTACTCTCACCGATGCAGGATCAGTGTACTTCATTGAAAAAGTTAGCTGCATCAGCAGTTCTCCCGTGGCCTTGGTACGCGATTCTACCTATACCTCCAGTTTTACAGAATCTGTATCCGGTTGGACGAATTTCTGTACAGACAATGGAGAGCTATTATTATCCCTGAATACTGCGGGCAGCGGCGCCGTAATAAGCGCCACTCAAGTACAAGTGAAAACAGGGGCGATGAACACCTACAGCTATGGAACTGACGGTGGATTAATTGACAATGTAAGCGGATATATGCTCATGGACCGCTTGTGGGACGTAAGTCCAACCACCCAGCCGAGTACAGGCGATGTGGGCGTTCGGTTCTACTTCAGCAATGCAGAATACGACAGTTTAGTAGTAGCTGCTGCTAGGCACGTCAATTCCATGGCACTAGCCAGCCCGACAATCATCACAGCTCCCACCGATTTACAATTTTACAAAGCCACTACTGGCGCTGCTTTTTCCTACCCACACACCGTGATGATGGGAAAAATCTTATATGAGGGTTCGAACACTTCCGTAAACACATGGACGTATGCAGCAAAAGGAGCAGACCACAGTGCCGAGTTTCGTGTATCCTCCTTTTCTGGGGGTGGCGGAGGTGTAGGAGCAGACGATGCGGTGCTTCCCGTCACCTTGCTCGATTTCCACGGCGAGTGGCTCAATGCATCCACAGCCAATCTCTTCTGGAGAACCGCTAGCGAGATCAACAACAGCCACTTCGAACTAGAACGCAGCTTAGACGGACAGCATTGGCAGCACATCGCACGCCTGGAGTCCAAAGCTCCCAACGGAAATGCGCATCATATCGTAAACTACGCGCAATTGGATACCGATATGCCCGCTACACAGCCCTATTTCTACTACCGCTTGGTACAACATGATTTTGATGGAGCCATCGAAATACACACTCCCATTGTACTACGCCGGGAGCGGGGAGGCGTGCGCAGCACGCTAGAGACTATACTGCTATATCCCAATCCGTTCCGCGGTGAGCTCACCGTGGTGCATGCCGTAGAAGAAGAAGATGTGCGGATCGAAATAGCTGATGCCCTCGGCAGGGTGGTATATGCAGCAGACCGCGTAGCACCCCAGCAAACGATTGCCTTAGATCACCTGCCTGCAGGCCTCTACCACGCGACCATCACCAGCGCAAACGCACGCCAAGTACACAAGATTATCAAACACTAACGGACATTCACAGAACAACATATAAAAAGGGAGCACAATCGTGCTTCCTTTTTGTGTTACTGGAGACAACGGATACTGGGCGCGGAGGCGCTTAGTGATTCTAAAAATAAGAATAAGGATGTGCGATACGAGAAAAGACAGCACATCTTGTATACGTAACGTGCTGTAAAGCAACTAATTGCGTTCAATGAAGAGCCCTTGGCATCAATTTTGTTTACGTGCCTATACGGCAGATACTGCTGCAACAGCAAAACAAGACCACTATGATAAACACCAAATACTCCTCCCCTTTTTTTTCATCTGTAAAATTTTTCTGCATTATCTGCATACTATCATACAGCATTTTTTCTCACGCCCAAAATTGGAATGAAGTTATTAAGAGTGTAGCCTCCGATAGGGAGGCGGGGGATTGGTTTGGCTATGACGTTGCCATGAGCGGTGATTATGCCATCGTAGGAGCCCTCTATGAGGATGAGGATACCAATGGAACATCTTACAAAAGCAGTGCCGGATCAGCGTATATCTTTAAACTATCGGCAGGCGTATGGGTCCAGCAACAAAAACTCGTAGCCACCGATAGAAGGTGGGGGGATCGCTTTGGGAATTCCGTCGCGATCGACGGTGACTATGCCATCGTAGGAGCCACCAGAACAGATTATGATGCCAGTGGATTAAATTTTATCGGCAATGGCGGAGCTGCCTATGTCTTTAAACGAACCGCAGGCGTCTGGAGCCAGCAACAGAAAATCACAGCCTCCGATAGACAAGGAAATGATAATTTCGGGCATTCCGTATCCATCAGCGGCGAATACGCCATTATAGGTGCCAACAAAGAAGATCATGATGCCATTGGAGATAGCACACTGATTGATGCCGGATCAGCCTACATCTTTCAACGAACAGGAACTAACTGGACCCAGCAACAGAAAATCGTAGCCGCCGATAGAGCGGAATTTGATCAATTTGGAGAATCTATAGCCATCGAAGGCAACTACGCCATTGTAGGTGCTTACCAACACAATTACGATACCAGTGGAGGCGGGCTGGCTGATAATGCAGGAGCCGTTTATGTCTTCCAACAATCGGGCGGTACGTGGACCCAACACCAAAAACTCGTAGCCTCCGATAGAGCATCTGGCGACAGATTTGGACGGTCGGTCGCTATCAGCGGCAACTATATCATCGCTGGAGCAGACTATCACGATTATGACACCAGTGGAGGTAATGCCGTTGTAGATGCAGGAGCAGCATACGTTTTCCAACAGATGGCAGGTGTATGGACCCAACAACAAAAACTCGTAGCCTCCGATAGAGGGAGCAGAAGTGAACTATATGGAGAAGCCGTAGCCATCAATGGAGACTACGTCATAGTCACATCAAAACATGAAGATAAAGACATCAATGGAGCCAATACACGCTTTGGTGCAGGTGCCGCATATATCTACGAACGGGTCGGAGGAACCTGGATAGAAGATCAAAAAATTGTAGCCTCCGATCGGGAAACAGAGGATTATTTTGGGTTTTCCGTTGCCATTAATCAAGCAGGCGATGCGCTGGTATCTGCCGTTTTTGAAGATGAAGATACCAGTGGAGCTGATTCCCTCCGCAGTGCCGGAGCAGTGTACTTCTTTGAGCCTGCATGTTCGAAAATTGCGCCTGCTAATTTCCTTGGACCAGATATTTCTAGATGCACAGGCAATCAGAACATTAGTGTTAACATCCCCGGAGCAACCTACACCTGGAGCACAGGACAAACTTCTGACTCTATATCTGTATCTACCTCTGGAACGTACTCCATAACAGTCAACCACGCCGCCACGGGTTGCGTCCTTAAAGACACCATTGCAATAGATTTTTACACACATCCACCAAGTGGATTACCCGCCTCTCTAACGGTGTGTAGCGATACAGGTGCAATACTTACAAGCAAACCGTACGCACAAACCCGCTGGAATACCGGCGATACAACATCTGCTATTACAGCAAACTCTTCCGGTATATACTTCGTTACCGTTACAGATAACTTCGGATGTAGCAATACAGACTCTGTAAACGTAACCATTTACGCACTGCCATCAAGCGGATTGCCCGCCTCTCTAACGGTGTGTAGCGATACAGGTGCAATACTTACAAGCAAACCGTATTCAAAAACCCTTTGGAATACCGGCGATACAACATCTGCTATTACGGTAAACTCTTCCGGTATATACTTCGTTACCGTTACAGATAGCCTTGGATGTAGCAATACCGACTCTGTAAACGTAACCATTTACGCACTGCCTTCAAGTGGATTACCCGCCTCCCTAGCAGTATGTAGCGATACAGGTGTAATACTTACAAGCGACCCGTACCCAAAAACCCTTTGGAATACCGGCGATACAACATCTGCTATTACAGCAAATTCTTCCGGTATATACTTCGTTACTGTTACAGATAGCTTCGGATGTAGCAATACCGACTCTGTGAACTTGACTATTTACACACATCCACCAAGTGGATTACCCGCCTCTCTAACGGTGTGTAGCGATACAGGTGTAATACTTACAAGCAAACCGTATTCAAAAACCCTTTGGAATACCGGCGATACAACATCTGCTATTAAAACAAATTCTTCCGGTATATACTTCGTTACCCTTACCGATAGCTTCGGATGTAGCAATACCGACTCTGTAAACCTGACTATTTACGCACTGCCCACTGTAAGTGCCGGTAGAGACTCCTTTCGCTGTGGTAATAACCTGACGCTAACAGCCACTGGAGCAGACAACTATACCTGGAGCAACGGAGCAACTACCGCAGCAACCACAGTTACTAGTAGCGGAAGTTATAGCGTGCTTGGTGTTGGTAGCAACGGATGCACCAATAGCGACACCGTATCGGTGCAATTAGCAGATTTACCCGTACCAAATCTAGGGGCGGATACTACTTCCTGTTTGGATCCTATTTTATTATTCGCTGGTATTTTCCAATCCTACTCATGGAGTACAGGCGGTACGGGCAGATATCTTCTTGCAGATAGCTCTGGTTTGTACAGTATTATTGTAACCAATACCAACGGATGCTCGGCAACTGATAGCATACAGGTAAGCATATCCTCCCGCCCCAAAATTAACTTGGGTAACGATACCGTCTTTTGCGGAGATAACCTTTTACTTACGCTAGATCCAGGCAATACATACTTATGGAGCAACGGCAGCACAACACAATCCATAAACGCAAACAGCTCTGGTTCATACAGTGCTGTTGTAACCAATGCCAACGGGTGCTCGGCAACTGACACTATTAATGTTACGCTATTGAACAACGCAAGCACTCCAGTACTTTCCCGAGATGGAAACACGCTACATTCTACTATTGGAGGAACGCATCAGTGGTTTATTGATGGAAATCCAATAACCAACGAATCTGATAGCTTTCTTACAATAGATGAAATAGGTAGTTATACTGCTGTTTCTATAGACAGCAATGGATGTGTTTCAGATACATCCAATGCTCTAGCAAAAACGGCAGGCATTGGAAAACTCCCTTCCTCCTCCCTAAAAGTATACCCCAATCCTACCAACCACAAGGTGACCATTGATGCCTCTGGACTTGGAAAAATACAAAGCATTAAACTCTATGATAGCCAAGGAAAACTAGTGGAAAATACACAAACCACGAATAACTCTCTCGTACACCTAGAATGGACTGCAACAAACGGTATGCTATGGGTAGTAGTAACAACCAATAAAGGTACTTATAGAACGAAAGTTGTGAGCATACACTAGTATCCTCTTCCTAGTACCGTATATAGATTCAATCCATTTGTGGCTGTAGTATAATCAAGTACTAAAAATTATACTTTTGCACTAAATTAGAAATACTCAAAATGATAATTGGTGTCCCTGCAGAAATTAAAAACAACGAGAGCCGTATTGCTCTTACTCCGGGCGGAGCTCTTGAACTTACTAAACGCGGTCATACTGTATATGTGCAGAAAGATGGTGGCATAGGAAGTGGTTTCAATGACCAAATGTATAAAGATGCCGGTGCTCAGATATTAGGCACTATAGAAGAAATATATGCTATTGCCGAAATGATAATGAAGGTAAAGGAGCCCATAGAGTCTGAGTATAAACTCATCAGAAAAGACCAATTGGTATTCACTTACTTCCACTTTGCAAGTCATAGACCGCTTACCGATGCTATGATAGAAAGTGGTGCTGTATGCCTTGCATATGAAACAGTAGAAGCAGATGACAAAAGTTTACCTCTACTTGTGCCTATGAGTGAGGTGGCCGGCCGAATGGCTGTGCAACAAGGAGCTAAATACCTAGAAAAACCAATAAAAGGTAAAGGAGTTTTGCTGGGCGGCGTGCCAGGAGTACCTCCAGGTAAAGTACTTGTTATAGGTGGCGGTGTAGTGGGTACACAGGCTGCTAAGATGGCTGCAGGTCTTGGAGCTCAAGTAACTATACTCGATGTAAGTCTGACACGATTAAGATACCTAAACGACGTAATGCCAGCTAATGTGGTAACACGTTTTAGTAACGAAATGAACATTCGTGACCTTTTACCGCATATGGACCTCGTAGTAGGGGCAGTACTGATACCCGGCGCTAAGGCTCCAAACTTGATTACTAGAGATA
>ENA-ORDA01001645-ORDA01001645.1-marine-metagenome-genome-assembly--contig:-NODE-1645-length-18427-cov-7.558910_pt1 | contig 18427 bp, 13 predicted proteins | sample MGYA00237778_ERZ508506 | MGnify/ENA primary metagenome ERZ508506 (study PRJEB26177, sample SAMN06267891) | marine metagenome | isolation source: Monterey Bay, California, USA | place: Pacific... | reverse complement strand
CATTCTACGGCACTCCGACCGAGTTGTGGAACACCACAGCCTACATGGTCTGGGCCAACAACAGCGGTGGCTCGGCCTCTGCCTACCTCAACATCACCGTGAACGACCAAGTTCCAACCTCGGTCGCCTATTCACCAGCCGACCTAGCACTCACGAACAACACCGTGAGCAGCGACCTTCCGCTCGTTCCGACCATCACGGGTTCGGGTGAGATCACGTCGTGGGAACTCAACAATACGTCCCTGCCGAGCGGTATTTCCTTCGGTTCGAACAACGGTACATTCTACGGCACTCCGACCGAGTTGTGGAACACCACAGCCTACATGGTTTGGGCCAACAACAGCGGTGGCTCGGCCTCTGCCTACCTCAACATCACAATTGTAGACGAGGTTCCAGTTCTGTCATATTCACCGGAGAATTTGACGCTCTACAACAACACAGTGAGCAGCGACTTGCCGCTCGCTCCGACTTTGACAGGTTCTGGCGTCATCACCTCGTGGGAGATTAGCCCTAACTTGCCGAACGGTTTGACCTTTGAACCCAGCAACGGAACCATTTGGGGTGTGCCAACACAACGGTTGACGACCACACAGTTCACGGTCTGGGCCAACAATACGGGCGGTTCCTCCTCGGCTTCGCTCAATATCACGGTGCTCCATGAAGTTCCGATGTTTACCTATTCATCGTACAATATGACCTTGGTTAACAACACGCTGATGATTTCCTTTGCAACGTCCATCACCGGAGGCGACATTACCTCGTGGGATGTTGAACCGACGCTCCCGACAGGTATCTCTCTTGGAGCAATGTATGGTACAATCTTTGGTACGCCCACGGTTGTTCAGAACATGACCATGTACCAGATATGGGGTAACAATTCCGGCGGTTCACATTCTGTCTTTGTCAATATCACCATCTACGACCCAGTGGTTGACTTGCAATACAACCCTGAGAACTTGACGCTAACCCGTGATGACCCGATGACTGACCTTGTGCCGGCGTACACCGGAATTGTCGACGACTGGACCATCGTACCAAACCTGCCATCTGGATTGAGTTTCACAAACGGCGTGATATCGGGAACACCTGACATCAACATGACACGAACAACCTACACGGTGTGGGCCAACAATACCGGCGGTTCTTCTTCGCATACCATCAACATCACCATACTTGAACCGATGGTCACTTTGGATTACAATCCAGAGAACATGACGTTGGTGCGCGGCACCCAGATGAGCGACATGGTTCCAACCGTATCTGGCGGTATGGTTGAGTTCTGGTCCATCCACCCTGCTCTGCCAAGTGGACTGCTCTTTGACAACGGTACTGTTTCGGGGACACCAACGGTCAACATGACGATGACGATGTTCACGGTTTATGCCAACAACACGGGTGGAAACGCTTCACACACGATCAATTTGACAATTCTTGAACCGACTGGAGACTTGTCTTACACCAATGTCACATTGACGCGGAATGTGTCTATGTCACCGTTATCGCCAACATACTCCGGCGGAGCAGTCGAAGTCTGGTCCATCCATCCAACGCTCCCGAACGGCCTTAACTTTAGCAACGGTGTGATTTCAGGAACGCCACTCGTGAACATGACAAATTCCATGTTTACGGTATATGCGAACAACAGCGGAGGCGTCGCTTCTGGCACGGTCAACATTACGATTCTTGAGCCAGCGGTAACTCTTTCCTACAATCCAGACAACTTGACGCTCATCCGTGGGACAACCATGACGCCGCTGGAACCAACCGTGACCGGCGGCAATGTCAGTGAGTGGGGCATAATGCCCGACTTACCTTCTGGTCTTACATTCGCCAATGGAGTCTTCTTTGGAACGCCGGACGAGAACATGACGCAGATGCAGTTCACGGTCTATGCCAACACCTCTGGTGGAGAGGCCATGGCGTGGGTCAACATCACCGTACTTGAGCCAGCGGTTAACCTCTCATACAATCCGTACAACGTCACCCTGGTTCGTAATGTTTCAATGACGCCGCTATCGCCGACTGTGAGCGGTGGTAGTGCTGAATCATGGGCCATTGAACCGGCACTCCCTGCCGGTTTGCTGTTTGATAACGGTACGATTTCGGGAACGCCTGAAGTCAACATGACGACCACGATGTTCACCGTATGGGCCAACACGAGCGGAGGGCCTGCCTCAACGACGGTCAACATCACCATCGTGGAGCCTCCGGTGAGTTTTGTTTACGACCCGGCCGAAATAACGCTCACACGTAACGAGACAATGAATGCCACTTCCCCGACCTTGCTCAATGATGCAAAGGCCGACCAGTGGAGTATTTCTCCAGCTCTACCAGCCGGAATGAACTTCTCTAACGGAGTGATTTCTGGAACACCTGAAGTCAACATGACAGCAACACAGTTCACGGTTTATGCAAATAACAGCGGAGGGTCATCGGCAGCCTTCCTTACCATCACCATCCTAGAACCGGTTGCGACGGTGGTTTATGTTCCGGAGAACATCACGCTGATTCGAGGCGAAGACAACGCCAGCATCGTTCCAATTCTAGGTGGCGGCATGGTTGAATCATGGTCCATCTCACCCGCGCTTCCTGATGGATTATTCTTCGATAACGGCTCAATTTTCGGGATTCCGCTCATCAACAGTACAAACATGACTTACGTTGTCATCGCTACAAACACAGGCGGCAGTGCTGTCGCCTACCTCAACATTACTATCGTTGAGCCCATCGCTGTTCTCGCTTTCAACGAAAGTTTCGTCCTTACACGGGGTGTGGATGAGTTGAATGCCTCCGTCAATAACACGGGTGGAATGGTTGCAACTTGGGCTATTGAACCCGCGCTCCCACTTGGTATCACTTTACAGCAGGGTGTTCTCTTTGGCGTTTCTGAAGTGAACATGACGGTCACGACCTATACCCTTTGGGCCAACAACAGTGGTGGCTCTGCAAGTCTTTCCTTTACCTTGGAAGTTCTTGAACCAAAGGCAGAAGTGGAGTACCCAGAAGATGGCATCACCCTCATCAACGGAATTTCCCACGGCCTCATTATCCCTGTAATTGAAGGCGGAGTCCCTGCTACATGGTCAATTGAACCGCCGCTGCCTGATGGTTTGACCTTTGTGAATGGATACATTATCGGTACGCCTACGGCCAACCTCAATGAAACGGTATTCACCGTTTACGCCAACAACTCGGGGGGTACAGAAATAACAAATTTCACCCTAACCGTTGAACAACCAACCTACATCTCACGTTATCCAAAGACTCTGATTGTTCTTGGGGTAAATCAAACTCTCGATCCGCTCTATCCTCTGTTCTACTTTGAAGAAAACCGCATCCCTGTTTGGTCTATTACTCCAGACCTGCCGGAAGGTCTGTTGTTTGATAACGGTACGATTTATGGAATTCCAACCGTGGCATCAAACTTCACAAATTACACCGTTACCGTGACCGGACAAATGGTCCCTGTGGAGTTGCATGTGTCCATTGTAGTCATGGGAGAGCCAGATTTGACAATTCAGTCGGTGCGAAATGAAACTACTGAAGAAGATATATTCATCATTCCAGAATTTGAAGAGGTGGATAATTCCTTTGCTATGTTCTGGATTTGTCCACCGATTTTTGCTTTGCTCGCCATCATGCTATCCATCACACTCATCCGACTGATGGAGCGTACTAAAGAAGACACACCAGAAGGCGAAGAAAATGACGACGGAGACGAAGAATCTGAGGGCTGAACTCGGTTTTGTTTCAAACTCACCCAACCGAAAGTGATAGAGAAGAGCAACCCCTCGCATGAGACGAGTGGAGCACCATGTACACGATGGAAGACCTCAAGACAAACCGTGATGCTCAGATCACGGTAGGAAGTATCGTGTTCTTTTTGCTCGCCTTCCCAATTTACTTTGGATTCGCTGCAGGAAATGCTGACGGCTCCCTTAGTGGAAGTGTTGTTGCGGATTACAAAGTCAACGGAGAGTTGACTTACGTAGAACTTGATTCAGGTACCGAGTACGTGGCGGACGGAACGCCATGGATGGACACCTTCAACACGGACGCCGTTGATGACGCTGACGAGATGAACATCGTTGGCCTCCGAGTGAGTCTTTCCTATGGAGAGGACGAAAATCCACAAGGCGGGATCTGTCAATCAGGAACAGCTGCTGATACAATTACTGGCACAGCCACTCACCTCAACTTCACAGGAACCGGCGACGGACAAAACGGTGGTGCAGATGGAAGCCACGAAGTGACTGCTGAATGGTACAACTCAAGCATGGTTGGCGGAGAAGTCATTGAAGGACTATCAATGGACGATATCAAAGCGCAAATTGATTCCATGGGCGCTGGCCTTGGCGACCATACCGTTGAAATCAGCGTTGCAGCCCAAGCAGATTCTTGCGCGACTCCATTGGGCGGAGATAACGAAGACAACGGTGAAGAAATATCCTACACCATCGAACTCATTGTGTTTGACTACACCATCGTTCCAGTGGTTGAAGTCCAAGGGGTCTGAAGATGACGCACTGGCTTCATTATCACGCTAAGGCCGGTGTTGAAGAACGAAGAAGAAAGCATCCTTGGATGCCCTTTGATCGGATATCTACAAGCAAACCCCTCCCTTCCGACCTTAAGGTAGGAGACACAATTTGGGGATTTACTCGGATTGAGAACGAATATTTTCTGATGGGATCTTTAGTTGTTCAGTGGTTTGGGGATGCTGAAGATGTGCCTAAAAATGTCACTTCGGATTCGCTGTTTAATCACAAGAAATTTGCTGCAACGTGCCCGACTACGGAGGCTACGCCTTACAAGAAAGTGTTCATTGATGAAATGGCTTATTGTGAATTACCGTTCTACAAAGGAGGTAGTACAATTAGTGATATCAAAGCAACCACAGAACTCATTGGTTTCTTTGTTAAGGTCGATGATGCCTCAGTTGAAGAGCAATTTATCGGACGGCATTAAGCGTTCAAGAGTTTCTTGATGTCAATGATGGATGAGACACGCTCGTCTGCCATCTCCTTCATCTTGGTGAGTTGCTCTTCGCTGGTTGCTTCCATCCGCATCACTAAGACCGCTTCTGTATTGGATTTTCGAGCAAGGTACCATCCGACGTAGTTGCCGTCATCATCGTTGAAGCGTACGCGAACGCCATCAACCGTTGAGCATTCATGGTCGTCATATGCAGAGGTAATTCCAGCGACAACCTCGAGTTTGTCTTCTTCTGCGCAGGGCACTTTGACTTCGCCGGTGGTGGGTAGGGATGGGGCAAGACGTTCCAATTCTGAGGAGAAGGACGGGCCTCCCTCGCTTGGTGCTGGGCGTCGTGACCAGAGTTCTATCAGACGAGCTGCATTGTACAGGGAACAATCAAAGCCGTACCATCCACGGTCTGCGAGGAAGATATGTCCACTCATCTCAGCAGCCATCTTTGCTTCTGGCATGCTTGCGAGAACCCGCTTCATGAACGAGTGGCCGGTACGAGCCATGACGGGTCTTCCACCGGCCTCAAGGATTGCTTGTTCAACATTCATTGAGCATTTGACGTCGTAGATGATGCGTCGGTGCTCATCATCGGTTGCGTCAGCCCTTTCTTCAACGCCTTCAAGCAAGTCTTCCGCAAGGAGCGCAATGAGTCGGTCGGGATAGATGAAACGCCCTGCTTCGTCAACCGCACCGATTCGGTCACCGTCACCGTCTGCGCCCATTCCAAATTCGCAACCGTTGTCAACAACTGCCTTGCCGAGGTCAACCATGTTTTTTGGTCGGGTTGGATCTGCTCCGTGGTTTGGTTCGCTTGCATCCCAATCACAAAACAAGTCAACATGGTCGCATCCGAGTCGGTCCAATAGCATGGTCATGGCAGGTCCAGGGACTGCATTTCCACAATCCACAGCAACCTTGACGGGTCGTGATAACGGCCCGGTTGAAGCAAGAATGGCATCGAGGTACGTGTCCAAGTGTGGGGTGTCAACAATTGCACCTTCGCCTTCACAGAATTCGCCTTTGAGGAAGACCTCTTTGAGTTCTTGAATTTCTTCTCCTGCAAGAGGTAGGGTGCCTCGGCACATCTTGAACCCGTTATGGGTTGGCATAGGCAAGTGACTGGCCGTTACCATCACGCCGCCGTCAACATCCAATGTCCAACATGCGTGGTACACACAGCCGGTTGAAACGATTCCCAAATCCATAACGGTCACGCCGCCTTCAACAAGGCCCCGCATCAGTTCATTGGTTAGGGCCGGAGAGGAATCACGAATGTCTCGTCCAACGGCAAATGCATTGCATTCAAGATACGTTGCCATGGCGCGACCGAGTCGGTATGCAAAGGCAGGTGTGAGTTCACCGGTACCGTCACCGTTGGCTAATCCGCGAATATCGTAGGCTTTGAAACAGGCTTCGGGCCATTCTTCCATACTATGGGGAGCGGGTGGAGGGCTTTCAAGCCTACCCGAATTATCGTCGCCACCAGGCAATGAAGAGCAGTGTGAGGGTCATGATGACAAGCGCTTCAAACAAGACGCCAGAATACCAACATGCTGCCAAGAATGCAACCGCTGGGACGCCGAACATGCGCAACAAGGTTGGCCACGTCAACAAGCCAGGCGGTGGCTCTTCCATGTACGGTGAGCCGGGCATATCAATCCTGCTTGACGGCTTGAACGACGATTTCAACTAGCGCATCAGCTGGAAGCGCATCTACGGCGAAAGCTGCTCGGGTGGGTTTGATGTCAACGCCTTCAAGCCAGGCTGCATAGACTTCGTTCATTGGGGCGTAGAAATCCATGGTCTTGAGCAGGACTTGAACGAAAACGAGGTCATGCTTTGAGGTGCCTGCTTCGGCGAGGAGTGCATCGACTTTTTCCAGTGTGCCTTTGGTTTGTGAGATGATATCGTCACCTGCGTCAATACTGATTTGTCCAGAAAGCCAAACTTGCTTACCAACAACGACTGCAGGTGTGTAAGGTGCGTATGTTTTCGTTCCCGGAGGGCTGATACCGACTTTTGTCATATGGTGTTACACCCCGAAGCCGTCCATCAACTTCACCCAAGCAAGCGATGATTTGAGGGAGGACACCGCCTCGCCCGTTCATGCGCACATGTTGGGTTCTCGACCATCCGGCTCATGTGCGCTTGTTAGCACCGTTGATGCGAGAAGGCGCTACTGCAGACCTCATCGTAGCCTGCGAGCGTGAAGAAGTTCGGACGATGATCAAGTCAGGAGATGGTCGTCTTCCGCGCCGTCAGACCTTATGGGTGCCTCGGCCAGTGGGCGAGGGCCGCTACCGCAAAGCGATGCTTCGTATTCGGAGTGTTCAGCGTTTCATCAAGGCGGCTAACAACGACGGCCAAGGTGCAGTAGAACGTGTCGTGAGCATTGGGGCACCACTCGAATTATTAGGTCAAAAACCTCGCTGGTGGAGGCGCTCCTCGGTCAAAGAGCGCTGGTACATCACCGATACAGAAGTCAACCATACCGCCCATAATCTCGCCCTCAAAGGGGCGACTCATGTTGTAGTACCCACTCACTGGCAGGAGGATTTGGACGGAGGCTTCTTGGCTTCATTCAAGGGACATTTGCACCGATTGGACGGTCTTCACGGCCATGTTCATCTTGCCCCACACCGTCGCCCAAGCAAAGTGAGCAATCCACCCCGCATTGTAGTTCGTCGTTTGAAAGGCGATGGAATTCACGACGGCGATGAACTCGTACCTTTTCCAGATGACGCATTGGACGGTCTATCCACAACCGTTGCCGATGAGGATGAATATGAGGGGTCTCCGTGGGAATTGGACCGTGAACTTGCAGCACACGATGGCGTCATCACTCAATCCGTGACATTGGCGAGTGAGGCCGCCTTGTTGGGAACGCCGACCCTTCTCATTTCGGATGCTAAGCGAGGCTTCCTAGACCGTCTTGAAATTGAAGGTGCGCCGTTGTTTCGTTGGCGCGGTCAAAATGACGCAGTCGAGTGGGGCGCAGTCCATGCACAATTCCTTGCGGGACTTCACCTTACAGATGCCCTGGAGTCCGCTGAATGGCCCGATGCTAAACGTCAGTTGGCTGACCTTTTTAACCAATGATTCAGCATTATTTTTTTGTCATAGGTGCTGTACCATTTGACTTATATTCCACCCACATGTCGTGCTAATCGTGACTCGGCAGGGCTCTTTCTTAATTTCTGCCTTGCTCATGTCCATGGTCATGGGCGGTTGCATCGGCAACACTCAAGGTGAAAATGGTCTTGATTTGGTGGTGACGTACTCCTCCACAAACGGGACAGTAGTAGAGTCCTATGAAGAAGGCGAACGGGTTGAAGTTAATGGCGTTGAATTGACCTTTGATTTCTCACAAACAACTTCGGATGCCGACCTTACACGTTATGGAGTTAACTTTCTTGATGGAACTCCAGGGACAACAATTGAAGCCAATGAAGGCAATGCGGTCACAGTTGAATTTTTAGAACACGGTTTGCATGAGATTGCTCTTTTCGCTCTTGATGAGAACGGTCATCAAGTGATTACCACCGTTGTAATTCGTATAGAACTCAGAATGATTTGGACCGAGTTAGCAACATATGAGCCTTTACCTATGCCTTTGAATTCTCTTCCAAACAACGGAGGGATTCCTCCTGCAGCAATTCTTATTGAATCCATTGTTGAGAATCCTGAACTCATTGAAAATATCGGGGGCGGCCAAGATGTTGAGATTACCTGGGGGCTCATTGATGATACAAATTCAGCGTGTCAGCGACAAGAGGGTTCAGTTGATGAAGGACAGACGGCTTCTTGGAACACTGTTCATTTCAACACCTACGAAGCCCACGAATTAACCGTACAGTACGAAGAGGGACAAGACCACATCAACATTCATCAAACCGTAGTTCTACAATACGAAGAGGTTGAAACACTTCCGAATGTTTGAACCTGCTCAGCAACATCCTTCTTCACGCATCGGTGCGCTGATGAAGGTTACTTTGTCGACGTTTGGGGTATTCCTCAACAGGTCAATGGCTGTTCGGAAATTGACGGCTTTGCCTAAAGCATGTAAGACATCAACACAGGTATGACTGTGTGTAAGGCAACTGTGATTATACGAGGTGATCTCAAGATTATGTGAGTGTCGGATTTCTAGCAATTTTGCTTCTACGCCATGCTGGTAATAGACTACCAAATGTCCTTCTATAACTTCGTCATCCTTCATATCACGAAGTTCTCCCCTTCGCTGTATCTCAGCGAAATGATTGGCAGCATCTCTCAAAAATCGGCTTCTATTTTGGTAGCCTGACGAAGTAATTAATTCATCAAGATTATCGGCGAATGCTCCATCTGCGCTAAACGAAATGATTTTGCTCATGTGTCAAGGGAAAAGGCCCCACTTCATAATAATTTTCAATTTACTAATTATTAGTTCTTGTTAAATAGATAATAGTGGACGGCGAGGACATGAACGCACAGTGGAAGCGCGCTATGTTAACGAGCCTGATTTTGATTTTCTCCAGCTTAGCAGGCTGTTTAGGAGATGATGTAGACGCCGATGATTCAGCCAATGAAGATGCATACGGCACCGTCATGGTCTCTACCTATCACGTCGGTGAATTGGTCAAGGCCATTGCTGGCGACGATGTTGTTTTGGAATACATGAGCCAAGACAACATTCCAGTTCACGACTATGAACCGTCGATTTCAGACCTTATCCGTCTTGAGAACTCAGACCTGTTCTTCTATCACGGCCTAGGCCTTGAGCCATGGGTCGAGTCAACGCTTTCTTCTCTCGGTTCGAAGGCACCAACCTCAGTGCAGGTCCACACCATGCCTGATGGTTCATCTACGCTTGATTACGAATCGATGCTCAAAACCGACCTGTGTGACCTCATCACCGAGGGCCCATATGAAGACGTCATGCTCGGCGAAGAAGGCTCAGTCCTCCCTGAAATCCATGCAGAACCAACTGCTCAGAAAATTTCCTTCCCTGAGGACATGCATCACGATGACGAAGACGGACACGATGACCACGACGAAGACGGACACGATGACCACGACGAAGACGGACACGATGACCACGACGAAGATGGACACGATGACCACGACGAAGACGGACACGATGACCACGACGAAGATGGACACGATGACCATGACGGCCACAACCATCTCGAAGCAGAAGAGACAGAGAACATGACCAACTGTGCAACTGAAGCAGTCCTTTCAATCTTCCACCTCGAAGAAGGCGAATATGTCCTTGAATTCGAAGAGGGTTCTCTGGAATCGTTCAACATTGCAATTCTCAAGATGGGTGGCGGACATGCTAGCCATGACCACGGCGATCACGGTGATGATTCCCACGAAGAAGGACCCGTTTGTCACGAAATGGAAACACACACCAACACCAATCACACAACCGAAGAAGAATGCGAAGCGGCTGGCCACATATGGGAGGAAGGAGACGACCATGACGACCATGACGACCATGACGACCATGACGACCACGATGACGAGCTTACCGCAGAAGGAGCCATGACTATGGCCGATTCCAACAATGATGGAAACCTTTCTTGGGATGAATTCTGGACTATGATGAACCAGGACGACGACCACGACGACCATGACGACCATGATGACGACGACAACCACACTGACGACGACAACCACACTGACGACGACAATCACACGGATGACGAGCACGATGACCATGATGAGGAGATGGAATTCCAAATGAACTTCTTCATGAACATGTTCAACGAATCTGACCTGGATTCCAACGGACTTCTCACCATGGTGGAACTTGAAGGCTTCATTGAAACAATCGACTCAATGGAAGACGATGATTCCATGGGCATTGAATACATGATTATGATGTACGACCTTGATGGTGATGGTGAATTGTCATTTGATGAATACAAAACTATGTTTTCAGCGAACGAAGACGGACACGATGACCACGACGAAGACGGACACGATGACCACGACAACCACACTGGCGACGACAACCACACGGATGAGGAGCACGATGACCACGACGAAGGCGACAGTGGAATGATGGACGACCTTCTACAACTCTTGTTTGATGAAATGGATCTTGATATGAACGGCAATTTGAGCGCTGAAGAACTTGAAATTATGTTTGAGGATGAAGAAGAACATCATGCAGCATACGCTTCGCTTCACGTTCGTGCAGAAGGAGAATACGGATTCGCACTTCCTCACGGAGTTACCATGCACATTCTAGCAAATGGCGGTCATGATGACCACGGCGATCATGATGAACATGGTTCGATGGTTTGCTACAACATCAACACTCACACCGTTGACAACATGCTTACCACAGAAGCTACCTGTGAAGATGCTGGCTTGATATGGGCTAACCCTGATAACTTCGTGCAACCCGGAACCGACGACGACCATGATGAAGAAGGTCATGATGAAGAAGGACATGATGAAGAAGGTCATGATGATGATTCTTTGAAATACGACCCGCACAGCTGGCTTGACCCTGTTGCATTCAACGCTCAAAACACTGTAGTCATGGATGCTCTCATCGCTGCTTTCCCAGATGGTGAAGATGCTTTCAAGACCAATGGTGCAGCGTTTTCGGCTAAGTTGGTGACACTCGATACAGCCTACGAAGCTGCATTCGGAACTGGCGGGCTCTGCATGACCGGTGGGCATGAAAAGAAGATAAGTGCAAACCACAATGCTTACTCCTATCTATCCGTTCGATATGACATTCAATTTGTGACCGTTCACGGGCTTGACCCTGAAGGCGAGCCTTCTCCTCAAGACGTTGCGAAAGTAGTTGAATTCATCAAGGAAGATGGCATTACTGTTCTTTTCGTTGAAGAGTTTACTGACCCAACATCCGTTCAGAGTATTGTCGATGAGACCGGCGTGTCTGTTGAAACACTCTACACGATGGAATTGGCTCCAAGCGATTCAAGCGATGATTACATGTCAATGATGGAGAGTAACCTCGCCAATTTGATCTCAGGAATGGGATGCTAAGTACTACGTTATGAGCAAGATCTGAACATAACTTGAGGGTTATTCCAGCATAGAGGTGAGATGATGCATTCAGTTGACATTATACCGATTTTTTTCGTAGGGGCGATATTCTTTGCCCTTTGCGGAAGATTAGTTGCCGGGTACATCAAGGCACGAAGTGTCTGATTCTTGGTGTTCTATTCATATAACATGCTATACGGCATTTAGACGGTCGTGGATTCTCATGAAGCCCTTGGTCGTTGGAACTCTATCTGAGGATGAAGTCATCCTTGAGGTGAAAGACCTCTCCGTCAAACGCTCTGGAAATCTGATTCTCAAGGACATTAACTTCAGCATCAAGCGAGGGGAGTTTGTGGGACTTGTCGGTCCAAATGGGAGTGGGAAATCAACACTTCTTCTGACCCTTCTTGGAGTGCTTAGGTCACATCAAGGCTCAGTAACCCTCTACGGGCATCCACCCCTTTCCAACCGACTTATCGGGAAGATTGGCTGGGTTGCCCAAGCGGCTGCGAATCTACCGAAGGACATCCGCATAACCATCCGAGAGTTGGTACGGTTGGGAACCATCAATGGGAAAAATATGTTCAGAATTTCCGACGGAGGTCGACGAAAGCGCGTGGACAAGGCCATCCAGATGGTCGGTCTTGAGGATGTACAACACAGGGACATTGCACGTTTGTCCGGGGGTCAGCGTCAGCGAGCAATCATCGCCCGTGCCTTGGCTTCGGAATCTGAGTTTATTTTGCTGGACGAGCCTTTAGTTGGTATTGACCGTGAGTCTCGGAATTCATTGTTGAAATTACTTGACCAACTCTGCCATGATGAAGGAAAAACCATCTTGATGGTTTCTCACGATCTCACCGCCATTCGGCAAACTGCCCATCGGATGATATTCCTCGAGCAAACCATTCGTTTTGATGGAATCAGCGACGAGTTCCCTGATTTGGTACAACTTGCCAACTTACGAGGCATAGGAGCCGTTCACGACGGTACCGACCATGCTGATCACCACCACCACCACCACCACCACCACCAAAAGGAGGAAGAATGATGGGACTTGGTATACTTCTTGTTGATGTTTTGAGTCCATTGTTGGAGTTCATTTCCACCTTCCTTCCAGGTGAGTTCTTCCCGTATTACTTCAGTGCGCCTTACCTTCAACGCCCTCTTCTTGCTGCTGTAATGGTCACTGTTGTTGCTGGCATTCTTGGTTGCTACCTCCTGATTCAACACCTTGCTCTGATGGGAGATGGTCTCGCACACGTAGCCTTTGGAGGTGTTGCCGTTGGTATTGTCTTAGGTGCTACCTCACCGCTTTCTTATGCGCTCGTATTCAGTGTGACTGCTGCAGTTTTGATTCATGAAATGCAGTCCAGAGAGATGCTTACGGGGGATGCTTCAATTGCAATTTTCCTGACAGGAATGTTGGCTCTTGGACTCGTGATTCTACGTCTCGGAGGTGGAGCGCTTACCACCGACATTGAATCCTATCTTTTTGGAAATCTCAACTTGATTGACGAGGAGAGCCTCGATTTGATCGCTCTGATATGTCTCGTTTCGTTGGTTGTTCTCGGATTCATTCGTCAAGGATTACTTGCATGCGCAGTTGACCCTGTTGCGGCTCGCGTCCAAGGACTTCCTGTTCGAAACATCGGTTTGCTGTTTAGCGTCACTACAGCCGCAGTCGTGGTCGTGATGGTCCAAGTTGTTGGAACCCTGCTGGTTACCGCTCTATTGGTGACTCCGGCGGCGACCGGTCAACTGCTCGGACGAAGTTTCCGACAATGCATGTTGTGGACTCAAGCGTTCGGGTTTTCCTCTGTAATCTTAGGACTCTACTTGTCGGCTGAATACGATACGGGGAGCGGTTCTATGATTGCCTTAGTTGCAGCGGTAATCTTCGCTATTGTGGCAATCAGTCAAGTTGTCATCAGGTCGTTCATTCAGTCAGATGATAATATCAATTGAGAAATGTAACTGGTCACCTTGACGAACCTTGCTGAGACGGGATAAGGATTCAATCACTTTCGCAGTTAATGATTAATTAGTGGGTTAATGATGATAAGAGAACCCCTTCACAACAGAAATATGGGGAGCCGAGGCAAACGGATTTGGCAAACTGAAATTCCTGAACGAGCGCCCCTAATGGCCTGGTTCATTTCATGCGCCATCCTTACAGTTTGGAACTTCAGTCGTGGGCTGAATCTTTGGGCTGGATATAATTTTGGAGGAGCGATTATGGCTCTTTTTGCCCTTATGATTCTCTGGAAAGGGCGTGCGCATATCCCTGCTCTGCCGTTGTGGATTGGTTATTCAGCTACGATGCTTCATTTCATCGGTGGTTCACTGGGTGCTGCAGACAGCGGCCCTGGGCCCTTCTGTTTTGATGGAATGCGACCCGGGGACTGGTTGTGTGCAGATGGCGTCAACGGAATGTACCATGTTCATCCTTGGTGGGATAAGTTGGTCCACAGCATGAATAGCACAGCCATTGCTATTGCATGGGCGCTAGGTTGGAGAAGAATGTCAGAGCATAACGGTTGGCAACTCTCTCCTCGAGTTGTAGCGTTCACCGCCTTTTCTCTTAGCGTAGCAATCGGCGTGGTGTATGAAGTCTACGAGTTCTTCGGCAAGACCTTTTTCCAAACAATTGACCAAGGCGGATACGTCAATACAGCCTCCGACCTGGTAAGCGACATGCTGGGTGCAGGATTAGGGGTGGTGTTTACTCACTTCTACGACCCTATGAACAAAACTTCAGACAGGAGCGGCCAATTAGCCCTTCCATCTCAAGTTACGCTCACCAACAATGGCTCTATCCCCCTCATGGCGATAGGCGCAATTCTTTCATTGGACTTCCTTTTGTTGGACGGGGGCATGGTCAACTCTGACTACGATTTGATTGGACAGTTGATGCTTGGTTCCATCTTTATTTCAGGATTAATGATTGCCCGTTGCCTCTTCCAAAATTCTCAGGCAAAGAAATCCGAGCCTTCAGAACAATTGGGGATGTCTTCCTAAGTCCAACCCCTCGCTCTAAGATGACATCCAAGCAGACGCTAGCTACCCCCTTGCAAGACACCTGAGCAAAGGGGGGCCTCCTCGCGGGCATACGCCCTGGTAGTACCCGCTCGTTTCACTAAACCAGTCCCTTATTCATTTATTCAAGGGCATAACATAGACTTCAATGGGTTGATGTATATGAATCGAATAAGGTAGCTGTATGCACATGAATCTTGTGGGCACATCTGAACCGCACGTCTTAATCACTGGCGGAGCTGGCCTGATTGGTACTGCATCAAAGACATTTTTTGAGCAAAGGGGCTGGACCGTATCCACTCTCGATTTGAAAGAGCGTGATTTAGATGGACGGACGATTGACCATGTAGGCGATATAGTTGAGTTCAAACCGATGCATGATATTCTGGCAGATGTCGATGGTATTCTTCATCTAGCAGCAGTTTCTAGAGTCATTGATGCCGAATTGAACAAAGAAGAATGTACTAGAGTAAATGTGAACGGAACAATGCGATTATTAGAGGCCGCATCTGCTGTCAAGTGTCGATGGTTCATATTCGGCAGTAGTAGAGAAGTGTACGGGGAGCCAACTTCGTTACCAGTATCTGAAGAAAATGGGGTCGCACCCATAAACCACTATGGGCATGCTAAGGTTCTCGGCGAGAAAATGGTCAAGAAACATTGTGAAACAAACGGAATGGCCCATTCAAATCTCCGATTTTCAAATGTGTATGGTCATCCCGGAGATCACCAAACTCGCTTAGTTAACGCATTCATTATACAAGCACTCAAAGCAAAACCTCTTGAGATTCACGGTGGTGGACAGTCATTCGATTTCACACATATTGATGATACAGCAGGTGCGATATTCGCAGCGGCAGAAATGTTGCATGATTTGAACAAATCTCTCCCACCAATTCATGTGCTACCTGGAGATGCTGTCGCAATTGAAGATTTAGCAGCGATGGTGCTCAGCATTACAGATAGTAATTCACAAATCGTGTATACCCCTGGGCGGAATTACGATGTAGAACGATTCCATGGTGACCCGAGTCGAATGAATGAGATTTTGGGATACAAGTGTTCAATTGACATCATCACTGGCCTCGAAAAATGCTCAGCACTTCATCACAAAAAGATTTTATTCTCAGAGGAGGCTGAATGATGAGGATTCTTCTTGTGATTCACGGGTACCCTCGCAGATACAATGCTGGTTCTGAAGTATATACTCAAACTCTTGCCCATGCCTTAGTTGATGCTGGTTGCCATGTAGAGATTTTTGCTAGAGAAGAAGACCCCTTCTTGCCTGATTATCATTTAAGCCAAGAATCCGATTCATTGAGGCCTGAGATTCCAGTTCATATTGTTAATCATGCACGTTCAAATGCTAGATTTCAAAATGATGGGATTGATGAAATATTTCGGTCAGTATTACAATCTGTGAGCCCAGACATAGTTCATTTTGGGCATCTTAATCACCTCTCTATGGGTCTGCCGAGAATAGTTAAGGGGGCGAATTTACCAGTTGTATTCACATTGCACGATTTCCTTTTCATGTGCCCCAGAGGTCAATTTTTGCAGTGGGGGTTGACTCATAGCAATCCTTGGACCTTATGTGATGGACAGGATGACAAAAAATGTGCATCGAAATGTTTCAATCGATTCCTCGAAGGAATGGATGTTGAGAGTGAGTTACAAAATTGGGAGAAATGGGTATCTACACGAATGTCAGTCAGTCGCGAAGCCTCAAAAATGGTAGATCTATTCCTTGCACCGTCAAGGAGATTAATGCAGAGACACATCAATGATTTTGGCATTGAAGGAAGTCGTATAAAGTATCTCGATTATGGTTTCGATCATTCCAGATTGCATGGGCGTTGTCGTGAACAAGAGGATTCATTTGTTTTCGGATATATTGGGCGACATCACCCCTCCAAAGGAATACATCACCTCATTGACGCATTTTCTAATTTAGAGGGTGAGCCGATTCTGAGAGTTTGGGGTCGGTCTGAAGGTCAAGTAACTCAATCGTTGGTTAGGAGAGCAAATAAATCTGGGAGCAGTGCATTGCGAATCGAATGGCTTCCTGAGTACAATAATGAAAATATCGTACAGGATGTATTCAATCGTTGTGATTGCGTTGTGGTTCCATCGATATGGGATGAGAACTCACCTCTTGTTATTCATGAGGCTCAGCAATGTGGCGTCCCTGTAATTACAGCAAATCATGGTGGCATGGGGGAGTATGTCCAGGATGGGGTGAATGGGCTTACTTTCACCCACCGTGATTCTGCTAGTCTACAAGAATCGATGCAGGAGGCAATGGATGACCCAGATAAGTTGGCAACTCTTGGAAGTAGAGGCTATCTATATTCAGAGGACGGACAAATTCCTTCAAAAGAGGAGCACGCACTTTCGGTAATTCGATGCTATGAGAGACTACTAGGGCCAGCGAAGGAGGTGGTCAATTGACACTAAAGAATGAAACTCCAGAAAAACCTGAACACCGCAATGCCCCATGGCGCATAACATTCGATACCAATCCTGATGATTGCAATTTGAACTGCGTCATGTGCGAAGAACATTCACCCTACAGTCCGTCTCATCAGGCCCGAGTAAAAGGAGAATTGCCTTACCGCAGAATGGATATAGATACGATAGAGCAAGTCATTTCAGAGTGTGCACCTCATGGCCTCGAGGAAATCATACCCTCGACAATGGGTGAACCTCTGATTTACAAGCATATGCCTCGAATCATCGAGCTCTGTCATGAGCATGGGATAAAGTTGAACTTGACAACGAATGGAACCTTTCCTGGACGTGGTGCAGAAAAGTGGGCAAGAATGATTGTTCCTGTTGGTTCGGATGTAAAAATCAGCTGGAATGGCTCGAATCGTACATCTCAGAGCCTGGTTATGGTTAACAACGACTTTGACAAAAACATGGCAGATCTCCGGACCTTTATTCAGATTCGTGACGAGCATGCTAATAATGGTGGAAACTATTGTTCTGTGACTTTGCAAATGACATTCATGGAGATGAACCTACAACAAGTACCGCGGATCGTTGAACTGGCCATAAAGGAAGGAGTGGATCGTGTCAAGGGACACCACTTATGGGCGCATTTCAAGGAAATCAAAGATGAAGACCTTCGTCGAAGTAAAGATTCGATTGAAAGATGGAATGAAATTGCTAGAGAATGTATTGAGATCGCGGATAACAATCCACTGCCAAATGGAAAGCGAATCATCTTAGCAAACATCTACGAGTTAGATCCTGACCATGGTGGAGAATTGCACCCGGAAGCAACCTGCCCGTTCCTTGGACAAGAGGCATGGGTAAATTCCGAAGGCAGATTCGACCCTTGTTGTTCTCCCGACGAGTTACGTCAAACCTTGGGTTATTT
>ENA-ORDA01001644-ORDA01001644.1-marine-metagenome-genome-assembly--contig:-NODE-1644-length-18440-cov-5.625769_pt1 | contig 18440 bp, 10 predicted proteins | sample MGYA00237778_ERZ508506 | MGnify/ENA primary metagenome ERZ508506 (study PRJEB26177, sample SAMN06267891) | marine metagenome | isolation source: Monterey Bay, California, USA | place: Pacific... | reverse complement strand
TAGCGCTTATAGATGATGCCGTAAAAAGAATTTTAAAAGTAAAGTTTGAATTGGGACTATTTGATGACCCATATAAATATTGTGATCTTAAAAGAGAGAAAGAAATTACTGGAAGTAAAGAAATAAATGCGGCTGCTTTAGATATCGCAAAAAAATCGATAGTACTTCTTAAAAATGAAGGAAACCTTCTTCCTTTAAAAAAAGAAGGACAACACATAGCTATTATTGGTGCATTAGCTTCAGATAAAACAAGTCCACTTGGAAATTGGAGATTAGCTGCTGATGATGATACGGCAATTTCTGTTTTAGAAGGAATGAGTAAATACAAAGGGAATTCAATTTTATACTCAAAAGGTGCTAATTTAACTATCGGAAAGGCTGAGTTTGTTACACCATTAAAAATTAATACAATTGATAAAAGTGGTTTTAAGGAAGCTATAACTATTGCAAAAGAAGCTGATATCGTTCTCATGATTTTAGGAGAACACGGGTTTCAGAGTGGTGAAGGTAGAAGCAGAACTGATTTAGGCTTACCAGGAGTTCAACAAGAATTACTTGAAGAAATATTTAAGGTAAATAAGAATATTGTTTTAGTACTTAACAATGGTAGGCCTTTAGCTATTAATTGGGCAGATGAAAACATACCCTCAATAGTAGAGGCATGGCAATTGGGTACTCAAAGTGGAAATGCAATTGCAGAAGTACTTTATGGAGATTACAATCCCAGTGGTAAATTACCTATGACTTTTCCAAGAAACGTTGGCCAAGTTCCCCTTTATTATAATCACAAAAATACAGGAAGACCAAATTTACCTGAAGCAGAAACTGTTTTTTGGTCTCATTATAACGATGTAGAGAACACTCCATTATATCCTTTTGGTTATGGTTTAAGTTATACAACCTTTGAATACGGTACTATAAAAACAACAAAATCTTTTGATCTAGACCAAAAAATAACTGTTAGTGTAGCTGTTACAAATACAGGAAAACGAAAAGGAAAAGAAGTTGTTCAACTTTATATTAGAGATAAATACGCAAGTATTACAAGACCTGTTAAAGAATTAAAAGGTTTTGAATTATTGGAATTTTTACCTGGAGAAAAAAAAATAGTTGATTTTGAGCTTACCGAAAAAGAATTGGGATTTTATGACAATAAAGGTAATTGGATTTTAGAAAAAGGAGATTTCGAGATATTTATAGGTGGAAACTCTCAAACAAATAATAAAATAACTATGGAAGTTAAATAAAAAACATGAAAATATTATTACAAGTATTCGTCGTATTAATTTTTACAAATGGTATCACTCAAAATGCTCCCATAGATTTTGAACCAGGTGGTTTTGGTGATACATGGACATGGACTGTTTTTGAAAATGGCACAGATCCAGCATTAGAAATAGTTGCTAATCCAGATCCTTCTGGAATCAACACCTCTGAGACGGTTGCAAAGTTCACAGCTTTAGAAACTGGTCAACCTTTTGCTGGAGTTGAATCTATGCATGGTGCTGATATAGGTGTTTTTGATTTAAATCCAACTAATGCCATAGTAAATATTATGGTTTGGAAAACTAAAATTAGTGATATAGGCATAAAATATGCTACCCCATCTGGTGGTGCACAAATGGAATTAAAAGTTGCTAACACACTCGTTAATCAATGGGAACTTATTTCTATAGATTTTACTAGCTATATAGGACTTGGCGAAACTACAGGTTTAGATCAAATTATAATATTTCCAGATTTCATAGACCGAGAAGCTGATGATATCATATATTTTGACAATATTACATTTGGTCCAGCGGTACCGGGAGATGTTATTGAATTACCTGTAGATTTTGAATTAGCTGTGGATTATGATATTATAGGTTTTGAAGGGGCAGAAGTCACTGTAGAAGCTAATCCAGATATGTCAGGAATTAATGTGAGTAACACAGTAGTAAAAAGTACTAAAACCAATGGAGCTGCTTTCTTTGCAGGCTCAGCAATGGGATTAACGGTACCAATTGATTTTTCAATATCGGAATCAGTTTCTATTAAAACTTGGTCACCAAAGGCAGATATTCCAGTTCGTTTAAAGTTAGAAAGTCCAGGAGGCGAATTTATAGAATTGGATGTAAATACAACTTTAGAAAATGAGTGGGAGACACTTACTTGGGACTTTACAGGTCAAACAGCAGGAGTTGATTGGTTAACTGTAGTGCTATTTTTCGAGTTTGTTATTGACTTACCTGGTGATGGAACTACTTATTATTACGATGATATTAGGGTAGTAGAACCATTAGAAATATATGATAATGAAACTTTTCTTATTAGAGCATATCCTAATCCGGTAACAAACTATTTGAATTTGGAATCATTAGAGGAAATTTCGGAAATTAAGTTGTTCAATATTTTAGGACAAAATATTTTTAATACAATACCTAATAATAACAAATATTTATTTGATATGACAGAGTTTAATGCTGGAATTTATCTTGTTAAGGTAAAATCGATAGCTGGAAAAGTAAGCACTTTAAAAGTGTTAAAAAACTAATTTAATAATTTACTAATTTAATAATAATATCATGAAACAATTTTATTTTTCAATTTTGCTAATTTTTGGTTTTACTTCTTTAAGTATTGCTCAAAATACAGTAACTGTAGACGCAAGTGCTGCACAAAATGGTTATGCAAATGTTTTTGAAACACCAGCAAATGGTGGAGGCTTTGTTTTTGGTCAAGCATGGGGCGTTCCAGATTTAAAGACGGTAGTTGATGCTAGTGCTAATACTCTAACACTCCAACCTAATTATAATAATTGGGGTGATGGAACAGATGGATTTTGGGTTGATCAAGGTACTGGTCTTGGAAATAAAAATTTTGAAGCTAACACTTATGTTGAAGATAATTCATTGGTAGGCAGTGAACTGACCTTCGAAGGATCCGTATCTTCCTATAATATTAGTTCTGATTATCAAGTATTAGCTTTTATTAAGGTTTTTAATGCTGATTTTTCTTTTCTAAAGCAGGAAAATTTTGAAATAGTAGCAACAGGAGACTTTTCAGTTTCTTATACCAATGTGGAAGCTTCAGATGCTGTTGTTCAATACGGCTTTCAAGTTTTAGGTTTAAATGCTAATCCTACTGAGGAAGCCTCTTTGGGTAGTGTAATTGTTGAATCAACACAACAAGAATTAGGTTTACCTTTAACTTTTGAAGGAGGACAACTTCCTGCATTTGGTGATTTTAATGGATCATCAACTCAAGTAATTGCAAATCCAGATGCTAGTGGAATCAATACAACGGCAAACGTTGCTGAGAATACGGTACCAGGTGGAGCATCTTTTGCTGGAGTAGGTATTGGAGTTCCAATCAACCTTACCAACGATAAGTATTTTAAAATGCAAGTTTGGTCACCGGTAGCTAATACACCTGTATTGTTAAAATTAGAAGGAGGACCACCACCGGTTGAGCGTCAAGTTACAACAACAACAACTGGTGCTTGGGAAGAAATTATATTTGATTTTAGTGCTGAGGGAGCTGTAGAATACACAACAGCTGTAATTTTCATGAATTTCAATGTGGTAGATGGTGCTACCCAGACTTATTATTGGGATAATTTAGAATTATTTACACCACCACCACCACCTGGAGTAAATTTACCAATTACTTTTGAAAACGGAGATAATCCAAACTTTCAAGATTTTAATGGTTCAGAAACTGAAGTAATTAGTAACCCATTTCCTGATGGACTAAACCCATCAGAGAATGTAGCTCAAAATATTGTACCAGGTAACACCTCTTTCGCAGGTGTAAGTTTTGACGTTAGTACCATAGATCTTTCATTAGGAAATACTTTTAATCTTGATGTACGAGCAATTTTGCCAGATGCACCAATTTTATTGAAACTAGAAAATACAGTTAATGGAACTTCTATTGAAAGAGAAATAATTTTATCTACAGTAAATGAATGGGAAAATATAACATTTGACTTTAGTACAGAAGCCAATGCTAACTATGATAAAGTTACTTTATTTATGTATTTCAACAGCCCTGTTTCTATAAATAGAGTTGCTTATTGGGATAATTTGAAACAAAATTTAAATGATTTAGTAGCGTTACCTGTAACTTTTGAGAGTGCAACTGCCGATTATAATGTGATAGGATTTGAAGGAGCAGATGCAGCTGTAGAGGTGAATCCGGACCCTTCAGGAATCAATACTAGTAATACCGTAGTTAGACTTACAAAAACAGAAGGAGCAGCATTCTTTGCAGGAACTGCTATGGGATTAGATGTTCCAATCGATTTTTCTGAAACAGAATCAATCTCTATTAAAACTTGGTCACCAAAAGCTGATATTCCAGTTCGTTTAAAGTTAGAAGGATCAGGAGGACAAGTAATGGAATTAGATGTAAACACAACAGTAACTAATGAATGGGAAACACTTACTTGGGACTTTTCAGGACAAACTGCAGGAGTCGATTGGTTAACTGTAGTGTTATTCTTCGAGTTTGTAGTTGACTTACCAGGAGATGGGACTACGTATTATTATGATGACATAGATTTAGCTCCACAAATAGGAGACTTAGTAGAGTTACCTGTAACTTTCGAGAGTGCAACTGCCGATTATAATGTAATAGGTTTTGAGGGAGCAGATTCAGCTGTAGAGGCAAATCCAGACCCTTCAGGAATCAATACTAGTAATACAGTAGTTAGAACTACAAAAACAGAAGGAGCAGCATTTTTTGCAGGAACTGGTATGGGATTAGATGTTCCAATCGATTTTTCTGAAACAGAATCAATCTCTATTAAAACTTGGTCACCAAAGGCAGATATTCCAGTGCGTTTAAAGTTAGAGGGTCCAGGAGGTGAATTTATAGAATTGGATGTGAACACAACAGTAGAGAATGAGTGGGAAACACTTACTTGGGACTTTTCAGGACAAACTGCAGGAGTCGATTGGTTAACTGTAGTGATATTCTTTGAATTTGTAGTTGACTTACCAGGAGATGGAAGTACGTATTATTACGATGATATTGAACTAGCAGCCCCTTTAAGTATAGGTGATACTGTTTTATCAACTGTTGTTTCTTTTCCAAATCCAGTTAAAACGCTTTGGAATGTACAAGCACAAGAAACCATTACCGATATAATTATTTATAACCTTTTTGGTCAAAAAATACTCTCTATATCACCAAATATGTCTGATGTTTCGTTGAATATGTCAGAAATGAGAACCGGTGTTTATTTAGCTCATGTATATTCTGATAAAGGGACTAAAATTATAAAAATATTAAAAGAATAAAAAAACTGACAATCAAATCAGTATATTATTGAATATTAATTAGAAAAAAGAGGTGATTTATCTGAAATTTTCAGAAAAATTACCTCTTTTAAATAAATACTTCTAAACTAATAAACCTCATATGGCTATATTTTCTTTTATCGCATTTACAATTATAGTTGCGATTATTTCATATGTAGCAACAATAAAGACAAACGAAAAAACATCTGATGGTTATTTTTTAGGTGGAAGAAGCCTTACAGCTGGAGTAATAGCAGGTTCATTATTACTTACTAATCTTTCAACAGAACAATTAGTGGGTCTCAACGGTTCAGCATATGAAAGTGGACTATCGGTTATGGCTTGGGAAACACTTGCGGCAATTGCGATGGTTGTCACTGCATTATTTTTACTTCCAAGATATTTGAAAGGAGGCCTTACCACAGTACCTCAATTTTTAGCAAAGCGTTTTGATGTTACTACAAAGACCATCACTTCTGGTTTGTTCTTAACTGGATATGTTGTTGTCTTGTTACCTGTTATTTTGTATTCAGGATCTTTGGCCATAAGCGGAATGTTTAATATTCCGGAAGTATTCAATATTACAAAAAATCAATCTATATGGCTTTGTGTTTGGGGTATTGGAATTATAGGCTCTATTTATGCAGTTTTTGGAGGATTAAAAGCAGTAGTAGTATCTGATAGTATTAACGCCATTGGATTGTTAATTGGTGGATTGCTTATTCCTATTTTTGGATTATTAGCTGTCGGTGATGGAAGTATTATGGAAGGTGTTTCAGTATTAACCGCAGAACATCCAGAAAAATTTAAATCTATGGGTAGTTCCACTGACCCAGTACCTTTTTATACTATTTTTACAGGAATGATGTTGGTACAACTTTTTTATTGGGGTACCAATCAACAAATTATCCAAAGAGCACTAGGTGCAAAAAACTTAAAGGAAGGGCAAAAAGGATTGCTTTTAGGCTCATTTATAAAAATATTAGGGCCACTTATTGTTGTTCTTCCAGGAATTATTGCATACCATATTTTTAATGGTAATTTAGAAACATCAGATCAAGCATATCCAATGTTAGTTGCTAAAGTACTACCTCCGATATTATTAGGGTTTTTCGCGGCAGTTATTTTTGGAGCTATTTTAAGTTCATTCAATAGTGTTTTGAATAGTTCTGTTACTCTTTTCGGTATGGATATTTACAAGCAACATATTAATCCTAAAGCCGAAGAAGGACTTGTTGTAAAACAAGGTAAACGTTTTGGATTATTATTAGCACTGGCATCCATGTTTATAGCTCCCGCAATTGCAAATGCCGGTAGCTTATTTGATTACTTACAAGAAATAAATGGAATCTATAGCATACCAATTTTAACTATTATAGTAGTTGGATACCTTACAAAACGTGTGCCAGCTATCGCTGCTAAGATTGGATTATTATCAGGGTCTATTTTATACATTTTCAGTCAATTTTTACTACAACCTTATTTTATTACTAAAGCATTAGCTAAAGCAAGTGCATCAGGCATAACAGACCCAACACAATTAGCCTTTATCAAATCACAAGCATATTTCGGTTTACATTATTTAGATGTAATGGCAATTTTATTTGTACTAAATGTTTTTATTATGTTACTAATAGGTAAAATAAATCCAAGACCAGAAGCATATGTGCAAGAATACACTGAACAAGTTGACATAACTCCTTGGAAATATGTTAAGATTTCTGGTTTTATGATTTGTATAATTGTTATTGGGATCTATATTTATTTTCAATAAAAAAATTATATATTGAAAAATTAATAGATAATGGCATTTAAAATTTTATAAATGAAAAAAAGTATAAGAAAAATAGGTGTTTTAACTAGTGGAGGTGATGCACCAGGTATGAATGCTGCTATTAGAGCAGTAGTTAGAGCTTCTGTATATCATAATTTGGAATGTACTGGCATATATAGAGGTTATGAAGGGCTTATAGAAGGAGACTTTAAAAATTTAAATGCACGTTCTGTTAAAAATATAATAAATAGAGGTGGGACCTTACTAAAATCTGCTAGATCTAAAGTTTTTCTTTCTAAAGAAGGTCGATTAATAGCTTATAACAATTTAAAAAATGAAGGTATAGATGCACTTGTCACTATTGGAGGAGACGGTACATTTGCTGGCGCTTCTGTTTTTAGTAATGAATTTGATATTCCTATTATTGGAATACCAGGAACCATTGATAATGATATTAGTGGTACCGATTTTACGATAGGATATGACACTGCATTAAACACCGTTGTAGAAGCAATCGATAAAATTAGAGATACCGCAAATTCACATAATAGATTGTTTTTAGTTGAAGTAATGGGGCGAGATGCTGGAGATATTGCATTAAATGCAGGAATTGGTGCAGGGGCAGAGGAAATACTTATCCCTGAGCAAGACATGGGCAGATTACGTTTAATAGAATCACTTAAAAAAAGTAAAAAATCAGGTAAGACATCTAGTATTATTGTTGTTTCAGAAGGAGATCAAATCGGTAAAAATATATTTAAACTTGCGAGTTATATCGAAGAGAAACTTACAGGGTATGAAGTAAGAGTAACTGTTTTAGGCCATATTCAAAGAGGCGGAAGTCCTAGTTGTTTTGATCGTGTTTTAGCAAGTCGATTAGGGGTCAAGGCAGTTGATGCCTTAATAGATAATCAGAAAAATGTGATGATAGGCATTCGTCATAATAAATTAATTTGTGTTCCATTTAAAGAAACGCTTAATAAGACAAGTAAAGAATTAGATTTAGAATTAATAAGAGTCGCAGACATTACGTCTATATAATCAAAAAAAAAATATGAAAACAAAAATTGGAATCAACGGCTTTGGCCGAATAGGTAGACTTGCATTTAGAATTGCATCACAAAATAAAGATATTGAAGTTGTGGGAGTAAATGATCTATTAGACGTAGATCATTTGGCTTATTTATTAAAATACGATTCAGTCCATGGGAAATACTCAGGAAAAGTGGAAGTGAAAAATGGACAGTTAGTGGTTGATGATCGCATTATTCGAGTAACCGCAGAAAGAAATCCCGAAGATTTAAAGTGGAACGAGGTCAGTGCAGATGTAGTTATTGATTGTACTGGAATTTTTACTAGCCTTACCAATGCAGATGCACATTTAAGGGCTGGTGCAAAAAAAGTGGTAATTTCTGCTCCCTCCAAAGATGCTCCAATGTTTGTAATGGGTGTCAATCATAAAGATGCTAAGGCAACAGATACAATAGTTTCCAACGCATCTTGTACTACAAATTGCTTGGCTCCTCTAGCTAAAATTATTGATGACGAATATGAAATTATAGAAGGTCTTATGACAACCGTTCATGCAACAACTGCTACTCAGTTTACTGTAGACGGACCTTCACGCAAAGATTTTAGAGGGGGTCGTAGTGCATTAACTAATATTATTCCTGCTTCTACAGGTGCAGCGGTTGCTGTTGGTAAGGTGATACCTAAATTAAATGGAAAATTAACAGGAATGTCCTTACGTGTTCCAACTGCCGATGTTTCCGTTGTAGATTTAACAGTTCGTACAAATAAAAGCGCGAGCTATGAGGATATTATGAAATTATTTAAAAATGCCTCTGAAGGTGATTATAAAGGTATCGTTAACTATACGGAAGATGCTGTTGTTTCTCAAGATTTTGTGAGTGATTCTCATACTTGTACATTTGATGCAGGTGCTGGTATTGCACTTAACGATAATTTCTTTAAGTTAGTGGCTTGGTATGATAATGAGTATGGTTATTCTTCTAAATTAATAGATTTAGCAGTTCATATTACAAATCTTTAAAAATGATTTTAATTACTGATGGTGGTTCTACAAAATGCGACTGGATCTTAATGGATAAGACTGGTAATGTGGTGCTTAAAACAAGAACCAAAGGGTTAAATCCCGCTGTTGTTCCAGAAGAGAATATAAAAGAACGTATTCTTGCTAATGAAGAACTTCTACCTTTTTTTAATAAAATTACCACTGTTGATTTTTATGGTGCTGGTTGTGGTACAAAAACTCCTATACAATTATTAACTAATATTCTTTCTGAAATATTTTTATTTGCAGAAATTTCAGTAAACGAGGACATGATTGCAGCTGTATATTCAGCTACCCTTGAACCCGGGATAGTATGTATTTTAGGTACTGGTTCGAACAGTTGTTATTTTGATGGTAAGGAAATTCATAATGGTCTAGAGTCACTAGGATATTCGTTAATGGATGAAGCTAGTGGAAATTACTTCGGAAAGCGTCTATTACGTGATTACTTCTATAAGAAAATGCCAACTCAGTTAGCTATAGATTTCGAAAAACGTTTTAATTTAGATCCAGATGAAATTAAAAATCATCTCTATAAAAGACATAATCCAAATAGGTACTTAGCTTCTTTTGCCGAATTTATTTTTACTTCGAAAGAAGTTAATGGTTACTTTTACAAATTGATTAGTGAAGGGATGTTAAAATTTATAGAATATCGAATTCTTTGTTTTAAAGAATCACAAAATGTACCGATTCATTTTATTGGTTCGATAGCTCATTTTTCAGAAGATATCATAAAAGATTGTATGAAGCCTTATAATTTAGAATTAGGTAACATAATAAGGAGACCTATTGATGGTTTAATTGAATACTATAAACAACATAAATTATAATAAATGAATCTTCCTTCTATCAATCCCACAGCAACTGAAGCTTGGAATAAATTACAGGCACATTTTTCTGAAATAAAAGAGGTCCATATGATGGATTTATTTAAAGATGATACAAAGCGTGTAAATAAAATGAATGTTTCTTGGAATGAGTTTCAAGTTGATTATTCAAAGAATAGAGTTACAGATAAAACAATTAGTTTGTTACTTCAGTTGGCAGAAGAAGTAGGTTTAAAAAAAGCCATCGAACTTCAATTTGAAGGATCTAAAATAAATAAAACAGAGGACAGAGCCGTTTTGCATTCAGCACTTCGTGATTTTGATTCTATGAAGCCTGAAGTAAAAAAAGCACTTCAGAAAATGAAAAAAACTTCCAATGCGGTTATAAAAGGTACATGGAAAGGTTTTACAGGGAAACCTATTACTGACATAGTAAATATTGGCATCGGAGGCAGTGAATTAGGACCTAAAATGGTAACTAATGCTTTAAAATACTATGGCAATGCTTTAAAATTACATTATGTTTCCAATGTAGATGGTGATCATGTTTCCGAGACTTTAAAAAAACTAGACAGAGAAACTACTTTATTTATAATTGTTTCCAAAAGTTTTACTACTCAAGAAACAATGACCAATGCAAATGTTATAAAAAATTGGTTTTTACAAGGAGGATCTCAGTTAGATATTGAAAAGCATTTTATTGCAGTATCCACAAATGAAAATGCTATTATCGATTTTGGTATTTCGAAATATAATATTTTTCCAATTTGGGATTGGGTTGGTGGACGTTTTTCATTATGGAGTTCGGTGGGTCTTTCTACTTGTTGTGCAATTGGTTATGATAATTTTGAGGAACTACTTCGAGGTGCACATGAAATGGATTTGCACTTTCGCAACGAAGATTTTTCAGAAAACATTCCAGTTATTTTAGCTTTACTTTCGGTTTGGTATAATAATTTCTTCTCCAGTGAGACAGAAGCCATCATTCCTTACACCCAATATTTAGAAGATTTTGTTCCTTATCTGCAACAAGCTATCATGGAAAGTAACGGTAAAAGTGTAGATCGAAATGGAAGTAAAGTTAATTACCAAACCGGAACTGTTGTTTGGGGGAATGTTGGAGCCAATGCTCAACATGCTTTTTTCCAATTATTACATCAAGGTACAAAATTAGTTCCTATAGATTTTATAGGTTTTTCTGAATCCCTTTACCAACATAAAAAACAACATGATATACTAAAAGCTAATTTCTTTTCTCAATCTGAGGCTTTATTGCAAGGAACTTATAAGCAAAACGCTCCTAATGAATTCAGATCTTTTAATGGAAATAAACCTTCTAATACTATATTTATCAATAGCTTAACACCTAAAAATTTAGGTAGTCTTATAGCTATTTATGAACATAAAATATTTGTCCAAGGTATTATTTGGAATATTTTTAGTTATGATCAATGGGGAGTTGAATTAGGAAAAAAATTAACGAATCAGTTATTATCCACTTCATAGTTGTCAAAATAAAGACAAGTTATAGTTAAACTTTAATTTTTTTAAAATCATTATATTGTCTTTGATAAAAAACCTATGAAAAATTCAGTTTTTATTATAATTACATCTTTAATTTTTTTTTCTTCATGCAAAAGCAAAAAAGAAACTTTATCTGATGCTAGCTGTGAATCTTGTGAAGATGCTATAATTAGATTTTATGGAGAACCTGCTTCAGACGGTTGTGGATGGGTTGTTAAAGCTTCTGATACCATATATATGCCTAAAAATTTACTTCCTGAATTTTATACTGATAGTCTGAAAATTAGAATTAAATATAAAGTGCTAGAAAGAGTTAATTGTGGATTGCTTAAGGACGCACATCCTTCCATTTTTATTGAAGAAATTTATAAGAATTACTATTAAAACCCTTGAAATAAAAAAAACCTACTCGTAGTTGAGTAGGTTTTTATTTTTTAGTTCTGATATCTTTATTTTATAATTAGTTGCTTTACTATTTTACTTTGTTCCCCTTGAATAATTACAAAATAATTTGCTTTAGATAGCTCTGAAATATTAATTAATTGTTCAATTCCCATGTCTTTCAAATCAACTAATTTAATTAATCTTCCCATCATGTCATAGATAGAAATAGTTTCTAAATCTAGGTTCTGAGGATTGCCTAATTTTACTATTTCACTTGCAGGGTTAGGATATAATAAAAGACTTGATAATATTGAATTATCTGCCAATTCTAAATTGTTATCAATTGTAATTTCAAAGGAACAAGATATTATAGTTCCATCATTTAATAATGCATTGACTGTAATTACATTTACACCTAATGGTAATTCAGTTCCAGTATTAGGGCTTTGAGAAGTTGCAGCAGGAATAACGTTACAAATATCTGTGACAATAATTAATTCATCTCGATAATCTAAAACTTCATAAGAAGATCCAGCTGGAATACTAACAGTAAAATCTTCAGGACAGGTAGTTACAATTGTTGAGCCATCTACAACCTCTACGTATCCCACACAATTACTAGTTAATCCATCATTATCAGTAACTGTTAATGTTACATTAACAAAACCAACATCATCACAATCAAAAGTGTCAATATCAATGGACATGGAAACTATTTCTTCATTATCGTAACTTCCTCCATCAATATCTTCTACAACTATAGATGCCTCTCCGTTAGAATCTAATTGAACCACATATGTTGATTTACATACGGCAACTGGTGGGTTGTCTATTTCTTCTGGATCTAAACAACTTCCAGCATTTGCAATCTTGTTAAGAATCACAGCAGATGGCTGAGATCCAAATCCTTTATTAAAATTGATTCCAACACCTTGGAGATGGCAGTAACTCATTATTGTTCCACCTGTTGTAGGGTTTGGAGGTCGAGCACAACTACCTTCGGTTGCAGCACAACCATCAATAGCAGTGTTATCTCCATTCCATACACATGCATGGGTATGATTCGAGCCCATAAGATGCCCCATTTCATGGGTAATTACCATCACATTCCACGAGTATGTAGGGACAGTTACAACTGCATTATTTGCTAAGCCAGAATAACAAACGTTATTATTACTACACATACCGTTAAGCCAAGCAACTCCACCATAATTCTGTCTTTCAATTAAATGATTAATATCTCCATTTAAATTTTGTTGGTTGCTATTTACATTTGATGTAAAACTATTTAATTGTTCAAAAGAATCTACACCGTCAAAAGGATCTGGAGTGACCCATACCATCATACTAGATGTCCTTACCGATATACCATCGTTAGCGTATAGTACATAACTTTGTGTAAAAATACCAGTGATAAAAACAATTGTATTCGCAAGGTTCCCACCTTGGGCATTGTAAACACTTTGTCCAGATTCAATATAAACATCTATTTCATCTCCAGGTTCTTGTACACTTGTTGGTGGTGGTGTTAACTCTTCTTCCGAATATGCGATACCATCGTCTTCTGTTGAACAGAATATTTCTTGTGTGTCATTTTTTAGATCATTATCAAAATATATGATGTGTTTTTTATCTGAATCTTCTAGTTTTCCTATGGTATAATTGCCTTCTTCGTTAGCGATAAAACCACTAATCTGAGATTCAAAAACACTTATTGAAACCAATGAATTAGGATTCCCTGCTATAGTACCACGATAGTGTTTTCCAAAGTCTACTTCATTTGTAATATCGTTACCATTATTAGTTATAGCTTTAAAATCAGGCGAAAAAACAGCAACTTGAATTAAATCTAAAGCAATTGTTTCACCATTCGATTTAAATGGAATGCTAAGTTGCATTTGTTTAGGATCTTGGTTTCTTATTTCGTTGATCTTAGCTTGATCAATGTCAACAACCACACCATCGGTAACAGCATCTGAGTAATTTTTTGAAGCGTTTTCAGTTTGTGAGTTAAATATTTCAAAAGATTGAAATTCACCAGAAATTGCCTTTGCAGCAGTAATTGACTGAGAAACTTTACCTGTTTTGTTTTCCTGTGCAATTGATAAAAATGGAAGGAAAAGAGCTAATAAAAGAATTTTTTTCATTGTTTTTTTTTCAAATGTAGCATTATTACTTTTACAAAACAATCAATTTTTAAAAAATATGTGGGAGGTTAGATCGAGATGATTCTTGGTTGGATATGCTTGTTATTATTATTATTATTATTATTATTATTATTTAGGATGAGCTAGAGAGTTATCATCAAATATCTTTTGTAAATTGAATTATCCACAATAGTAAATATTTTGCAATAAATAAGAATAGAAAACAGTGTAAAATTAAAAAGAAGGTTTTATTGTAAGAAACCTAAAGCAAATCGCTCCCAACGGATTCATAGTCTTTTTGAAAATAAACCTTCTAATGCTATTTTTATCAATAGCTTAACAACTAAAAATTTAGGTAGCCTTATAGCTTTTTATGAGTATAAAATATTTGTCTAAGGAATCAATTGAAATATTATTAGTATGATTAATGGGGAGTTGAATTAGGGAAATATTAATGAATCAATTATTATCTACTTCATAACAATCAAAATAAATGCAGGTCTAAGTTAAAGTTTTATTAATTTTTTTTCTAAAATCATTAATTTATTATTTTTAACAAAAATAATTTTCGTGAAAAAATATATACTATTATTTACTATACTCTCCGTATTTGGAGTGTTGCATGCACAAACAGATTTGCAAAGGCAAGAAATTAAAGCAAATTATGATCTAGAAAAGTTAAGTATTTTAGAATCAGAAATTACTGAAAAACAAAACCGAAACTATCAAAAGGCTCATGAAATAGCTGATTTATTAGGTTGGAAAAAAATTATCCAATCTCCAAACGGTAATTTAGCTAAGCTTGTTGGTGTTAATTTAAATGGAAAACCCTTATATGTCATCACCACTAATAGAGAAGGAGGTATAACTACTAGAGCGAATAAAGTTCATACAGGAGGCGGTAACGGACTTGAATTAGATGGACAGAACATGATTGTGGGAATGTGGGAAGTAGGTGATGCAAATCTTAACCATCCCTTATTAGAAGATAGGGTAATTCAAATTGACAATACCTCAGGCATTAGCGATCATGCAACTCATGTAGCAGGAACTTTAATTGGAGGAGGAGCACTTAACGGTGGAGCTACTAAAGGAATGGCTCCTTTAGCTATAATTTATTCCTATACTTCTCAGTCTGACTCTAGTGAGATGATCGCTGCTGCAGCAGATGGGCTATTAATTTCTAATCATTCATACGGTTATGATATTGATTTTTTTGATTTATGGCAAATTGGATATTACGGAGGTAATGCCAGAGGATTTGATAATATAACTTACAATGCACCTTACTATTTACCATTTCAATCTGCTGGAAATGACCGACAGTCTGGAGCAAATACAGGCAATGGAGGTTATGACTATTTAACGGGTGCTGCGCTTTCAAAAAATGCTATGGTTGTAGCAGCAGTAAATGAAGTTTTAAACTACACTGGACCCAATAGCGTTAATATGTCTTCATTTAGTAGCTGGGGACCAACAGACGATGGTCGTATTAAACCAGATATTTCAGCTAAAGGAGTTAATATGTATTCAGCTACAGGAGCTACAGGTTATTCTAATTATAGTGGTACATCAATGTCTTCTCCCAATGCTGCTGGTAGCGCTACACTATTACAACAACATTACAATAATTTAAACGGAGTTTTCATGAGAAGCTCAACATTAAGAGGTTTAGTTTTGCACACTGCAGATGAAGCAGGCACTAGTCCAGGTCCAGATTATAGGTTTGGTTGGGGTTTGTTTAATACAGAAAGAGCTGCAGATGTTATTTCTGAATCTGGAATATCTTCCACAATTTTGGAAGAAGAAATAAAGACAGATGAAGTTTATACCTATTCGGTTCAATCTGATGGAGTTGATGATTTAGTGGTTTCACTGACTTGGGTTGACCCACCTGGAAATTTATTACCTAACGGAATTAACGATAATCCTATTCCATCTTTAATAAATGATTTAGACTTAAGAGTTTCAAAAGATGGAGGAGCAACTTACCTTCCTTGGAAGTTAGATGTTGCAAATTTTAGTGCACCGGCAACTACTGGTGACAATCTAGTTGATAATATTGAAAAAATTGAAATACCAGGAGCTTCGGGTGAATATATTATTCAGGTTTCTCATAAAGGAGCAGCACTATTTGATGGTATTCAAGCTTTTTCATTAATCGTTACAGGAATTGAAAATAAAGAGTTTACGATATCTTCTCATCAGGGAATATTAGAAGTATGTTCTGCTGATGATAGTGCTGATTTTAATGTTGATTTAGGATTTAGTGATGGCTTTTCTGATACAATAGATTTTACAGTTTCTGGTTTACCATCTGGTACTTCTGGAAGTTTTTCTTCCCCTTCTTTAAGTGACGAAGGAACAACTGTGTTAACTTTAGGTGGACTTGGAAGTTTAAGTACTGGTGATTACCCTTTTCTGGTTACTGGTTCTGGATCTTCTGAAACTATTAATTTATATTTAATTTTACGAATATTAAGTGATGAAGTCGCAAATATTGAATTAATTTTTCCTCCAGATGGAGCAGTAGATCAGCCAGTAGTAATAGAATTTACATGGGAACTTGGAGATGAAAGTGTTAATAGTTATGATTTTGAATTAAGTAGGTATTCAGATTTTTCTGAAGTTGAATTTTCAGCAAATGTTTTATTTCCTAAATATTTAGCATTAGGAGTAACAGAAGGAGCAACCTACTATTGGAGGGTAAAATCAAATACCACCTGTGCAGATGGTAACTTCTTAGAAGTTTATACCTTTACAGTTGATGGGATACTTGGAGTTAACGATCAATCAATAGAAGGCTTAGTGATTTATCCAAACCCTGCATCTAATGTTTTAAATTTAGATGCATCAACACCAATATCTAATATTGAAATTGTAAATGTTCTAGGACAAGTTTTACTCAGTAAAACCTCAAATACGTCAATTTCACAAATAGATGTTTCATCATTAGCTACAGGAAATTATTTTATTGCTGTAACTTCTGAAAATAATAAAAAAGTATTGCAGTTTTTGAAAAACTAATTAATAATATCATTAAAAAAAAGCCCTTATCTGTTAAGAGAAGGGCTTTTTTTATTTAAAAAGAGTGCCTTTTAGCAATTTAAATTAGTCTAGAATTCCAGATTCTAGAAATAAATTGCTTTGAATTCCTCAATTAACATTATATACTAATAGTTGTTTTTTCTCTTTTTATAAAACCGATATAGAAGGTATTTACGAAATAACTTTAGAGGGATTCATTAGAATGGAAAAGGCTATTTCATTAAAAAAGACAATAGAAGTCAAAAATTAACTATCTTAGTTTCCTTAATAGCTCTCCTGTTATATAAATTTATTTAAAATGCTTACAAAAGTATATGGGAGTGCTGTATTTGGTGTTGAAGCCAGTACAATTACTGTTGAAGTTAATGTAGACAAAGGGGTTGGTTACCATTTAGTGGGCTTGCCTGACAATGCCGTTAGAGAAAGTAATTTCCGAATTGCTGCAGCATTACAAAACAACGGTTATAAAATTCCAGGAAAAAAACTAATTCTTAATATGTCTCCCGCAGATTTGCGAAAGGAAGGATCCGCTTATGATTTAACTTTGGCGATGGGTATTTTAGTTGCTACCGGACAAATAAAAGAAAAAATTCCCTTAGAAAGTTATATTATTATGGGAGAACTTTCTTTGGATGGGAATTTGCAACCCATTCGTGGGGCCTTGCCTATTTCTATTAAAGCTAAAGAAGAAGGCTTTAAGGGATTTATTCTACCTGAAATAAATGCAAAAGAAGCTGCTATTGTTCAAGGAATTGATGTTTTCGGTGTTAAAAATATAAAGGAAGTAATCGACTTTGTAAATGAAGGAATTCCTTTAATTAAAACTATAGTAGATATAGAAACTGAATTTAATCACCGATTAGAAAATCCTGATTTTGATTTTGCAGATGTAAAAGGCCAAGAATCCATAAAACGATGTATGGAAATTGCAGCTGCAGGAGGGCATAATATTATTTTAATAGGTCCACCAGGTTCTGGAAAAACAATGTTAGCAAAACGATTGCCGAGTATTTTACCTCCCATGACCTTAGGCGAAGCTCTTGAAACCACAAAAATCCATAGTGTAGCCGGAAGAACTATTAAAAAAGGCGGAATTATAAGTGCTCGACCTTTTAGGAGTCCTCATCACACTATTTCTGATGTAGCATTAGTTGGAGGAGGTACTTACCCAAAACCTGGAGAAATTTCATTGTCACACAATGGAGTTTTATTTTTAGATGAATTACCTGAATTTAAACGGGGAGTACTCGAAGTTATGCGACAACCATTAGAAGATAGAGAAATTACTATTTCTAGAGCTAAGTTTACTATAACTTATCCATCAAGTTTTATGTTAGTGGCTAGTATGAATCCTAGCCCTAGTGGATACTTTAA
>ENA-ORDA01001641-ORDA01001641.1-marine-metagenome-genome-assembly--contig:-NODE-1641-length-18454-cov-3.419818_pt1 | contig 18454 bp, 20 predicted proteins | sample MGYA00237778_ERZ508506 | MGnify/ENA primary metagenome ERZ508506 (study PRJEB26177, sample SAMN06267891) | marine metagenome | isolation source: Monterey Bay, California, USA | place: Pacific... | reverse complement strand
TGGTGAGTAAGGCTCGGGTCAAACCAGGATCATTGGCATCGATCCAGTAGAGCTGTCGATTAGGACCGTTCACGATGTAGGCATCGGCCGAGGCATCCAGCGCAAACAGAGCTTTGCCAGTGAGGCGACCATCAGAGCGGGTCATGCCCGCATCGAGCCGCGCGCCCACGGCTTCAGATAGCGCAACCCCGACGCGATAGCGACCGGCTGCGATATCCGCTAGTCGGTCTGTTTGACCCGCCGCGATCAACAGACTTGGTGCGATCACTGCGGTGCTGAGGAAGGGGCCTGGCGTTACATGATAGCCCAGTGTTTCACCCACCACGACCGCCTCGAGCAGGCCTAAACCGACGCCGCCATGGGTCTCCGGAATGATGAGGCCGGCCAGGCCGAGCTCTGTTAGGCCGTGCCAAACCGATTGATCTAGCTCAGGGTCTTCGGCCACTGCGCGGACCTTATCCAGTGGCACTTGGTCTTTTAAGTAGCGCGTAATGCTGTCTTGAAGGAGTACTTGTTCCTGAGAGAGTCCGAATTCCATTATGCCCCCGATGCTGCGAGTTTGGGTTCTTTGGGCATGCCAAGGCCGCGTTCGCTGATGATGTTTTTTTGAATCTGGGACGTGCCGCCGCCAATGATCAAGCCTAAAAAGTACATATACTGATATTGCCAAGAGCCATTGTCACGAAGATAGGGATTGTCTCCATAGCTCAGGCCAATTTCGCCTAAGACATCAATGCCGAGGCATTCGATCTCGTGTCTCAGCTCCGTTCCGATCAGTTTGACAATCATGCCCGCCAGCTTGGTGTCTTGATTTTTATTTATGCGCGCGGATAACAATCGCATGTCGTTATATTGCATGGCCATCACTCGGCCCTGTAACCGCATGAGGCGGTCTCTAAAAATTGGGTTGTCGATGGCGCGTTCACCGCCGATCGTTTCTTGTTGCATCAAGCGAATGACGCCGTTGAGTCGGGACATGGCGGCATCCGGTGGTGCTAAGGAGCCCCGCTCGTGACCTAAGATCGCGTTGGCAACCTGCCAGCCTTGCCCCCGTTGTCCGACGATCTGATCTTTTGGAACCCGGACGTCCGTGAAAAAGACTTCGTTGAAATTGGCGGCGCCCGTCATATCGACCAGCGGTCTGACTTCGATCCCCGGCGTATCCATTTCAAACAATAAAAAGGAGATGCCTAAGTGTTTGGGTGCTTCGGGCTCAGTTCGGACCAGACAGAATATCCAATCGCTGATTTGTGCCGTGCTCGTCCAGATTTTCTGACCGTTGATCACCCATTCGTCGCCATCGAGCTCTGCTTTGGTTGTGAGGCTCGCAAGGTCACTACCCGCACCGGGCTCGGAATACCCCTGGCACCAGATGAGTTCGCCATGAATGGTTTTGCGAATGAATTGTTGTTTTTGCGCCTCGGTGCCCAGTTCCAAGAGCACGGGCGTTAGCATGCTGATGCCCTGGCCGCTGAATCCGGTGTTCATTTGAACAGCGCTGAATTCTTCGGCAATGATCCGAGAGCGGATGATGTCCGGTTCGGCGCCATATCCGCCGTAAGCCTCAGGGATGGTGCGAGAGTGGTAGCCATTGGCGATCAGTTTGGCTTGCCAGGCTCGCACGGCCGGACTGCGAGGGCCATCGCCGGGTTTGGGCTGCTCATCAATATTGGCGGCGACAAAGGCTTTGACCTCTGCGCGAAAGGCGTTGTATTCGGGACCATACGTGAGATCCATTTCTGACTCCGGCGAACGGTGAAGGTACGGCAGAGGCTAGCATAATCTAAGATTTTGCGACAACGGCCGCGGGGGGAAATCCCCCATGATTCGGCGCGCTGACGGCGCGGGTCAGGCCGCAATTTATAGCTGCTGGATTAAGTCCCAGAAGGCCTGCTGATTGGCGCGTTTGGGCGGGTGCGCGGCGGCAGGGTCCATAGTCTGGGCAACCACCAGATCAAGGCTTGGCGAAATGGAGAGGTGATGCCCGCCTGCGCCGCGTGCGCTGATGAGGTCCTTAGGGGCATGCGGTAGCAAAGGCTTTGGGTAGACCCGATCAGACCCTGGACGCATGTGGGTCGGCGCCTGATTATTCCACCAGAGCAGATGCCAGGCGGGATTGGTACTCTCGCTGGGCGTGCCAAGCGCTGCGCGATAATACGGGTCAACCAGTTGGTCTTGGAGCAATGCCTCACCGATTTTGCGCAGAGACTGGGCCGTCGTCTGCAACGCCGAGAAGGCGTGCCCATCTGCGTCTTTGGCCCGCGTGATCCAGTTGGCGTCTGTGATGCCTAATGGCTCGAAGAGCCAAGCTTGCGTTAAGGCGTTGAGTTCAAGTCCCGTTTGAATCGTGAGTGCGGTTTTGAGTTGTTGGTACGCGACGTTGTTATAAAACCAGTCTTTTCCGATCTGGCCTTGCTTTTGCAGCTGATCATTCATGCCGGTTGTCATGTTCATTAAAATTTCAACCGTCAGACTGGCTTCATCGGGTTTCGTGAGCTGGGTCCATTCGGGATCCAAGATGTGATTCATTGCATCGACCCGTTCTAGGAAGTAGCGCGCCTCGGCGATACCGATCAAGATCGAAACAACGCCTTTTTGAACCGCATACACATCAACGGGCATGCTCATTGGACATTGATCAAAAACCAAGGTGCCCGCTTTGCTCACGGAAATTTGCGCCGTGCCTTGGGCTTGGCATAGTTGCTGCAAATCTTCGCTGACACTCATTGGGAAGTTTGCCCGGAACCTGTTTGCGTGATTAATTGTCGAAGCACTTGCAGTGGCACTTTGGGGTTTCGATGAAAGTCCAACACGCCATTAATCTCTTGTTGCACATCGGTGAGCTGGGTCCAAACAAAGCCTCGCAGCCGTGGGGTGTCGTTAATGGCACTTAATAACGCCGCCGTGCGTGCAAGGAACGCGTCAGCGTCCTGGGGCATATCTCCATAGAAAAAAGCGTCAGCCTCACCAATATCGGACGTCGTAACGAGGCCGATCCCGCCACATTCCGTTAATAAAAGCGGCAGATGGCTGGGATCTGCCCCGGCGAGTGCGCCAAGGCGAGGGTTCGGGCCGTCATGGATGGATTGAGCTGGATTCTGGGTCAGGCTCGCCAGCCTGTTTTGAAGTGTTGCAGCGGTCGAATCGTAAAGATGCAAAGTCCAATAGTCGCCCGTTGAGTATTCCCACCCGTCGTTGGTAATGACGGGGCGGGTTGGGTCCAGCGCTTTGGTAAGATGGTAGATGGCATCAGCGAAGTGCCTTTGTTCACGGCGGGTGCTTTGATGCCATAGCCCCCAGGATTCATTAAAGGGCACCCAGCCCACAATACAAGGATGGGCCTGGTCACGCTGAACCAGCGCCGTCCATTCTTGGGTAAGGTCGGTCATGAGGGCCTCAGAAAATACTCGCCCAGACGGCATTTCACTCCAGACCATGAGGCCAAGGCGGTCCGCCCAATACAGGTAACGAGGATCCTCAAATTTTTGGTGCTTGCGCGCAAGGTTAAAGCCCAGCGCAAGGGTCAGCTCAACATCTTGTTTTAAGACGTTATCGGTTGTTGCCGTGTACCAACCCTCTGGGAAATAGCCTTGGTCCAGGACGCCGCGCAGATAAATGGGCTCACCGTTGAGCAGAATTTGATCGTCCGCGACGGAAAGGCTCCGAAGACCGGTATAACTTTCAACGCAGTCGGTTTCAATCTCGTCGGTAAGCAGGCGAATGGAGACCGGATAGAGGTGTGGGTCTTGGGGATGCCAAAGACGCGGCGTTGGAATCTGTAAGGTTTGGCTTAACGCTGACCGACCCTTTGCCGATCCGCGAACGCGAAGACGTTGCCCGTTGGGCTGCTGGATCTCGATTTCAACAGTGGTGTCTGAGTGCTTAGAAAGTTGGGTGATGACTGTTAGGCGCTGCTCGGCAAGATCAAAGCGATAGTGGACTTGGCTGATCCGGATGGCGGGCACAGGTTCTAACCAAACGGTCTGCCAGATGCCGATGATGGGGTCATAGTCAATGGGCCAGCGGGTATCGCCAGCCTGCTTGCCGCGAGGCTGTTGCCAGGAGGTCGTATCGCTCACGCGAATGACAATGCGGTTCCGCGTTGCCCCCAGGAACGGCTGAATGTCAGTCGTGATCGGTGAGTAGCCGCCCCGGTGATGGGCAACCTGATGACCATTGATCCAGATGGTTGTGGTGTGGTCCGCGGCGCCGATATGCAGTAGCGTTTCCGCGCAGAGCCAGGGCAATTCAGGAACGATGCGCTCATACCAAACCGTTAGGCAATCTTCCGGACAAGGCGCGCCACTGGCCTGAGTGCCTGGCGCGAAGGGCACAATGATGACATCCGGCGCCGGCAGGGCGCTTGACCAACCTTGCGCTTGACCGATCTGGTCAGGGTCTGCCTTGAATGACCAAGCACCATTGAGGTTGAGCCATTCGGGTCGGGTTAAGATGGGGCTGGGGTGCTCGGGTCTGGGCAGGCTGTCCAGTTGCGGCGTATTCGATTGGGTCATGGGGTGAGTCTAACAGGATTCAACCCAAGTGGATTGAGTTGCTGACTTGATTCTGGTTTGATTAAGGCGTTGAGGAGGCACGTGATGGCTTGGACAGAAGGAAACGGAAGGCTAACAGTACGGCTGCGATTTGTTGATTTCAAAGCGGCATTCCATTTTATGCAGCAAGTGGCCGAGATTGCCGAAGCCCAAGGGCACCACCCAGAGTGGTCGAATGTTTATAATTTGGTCGAGATATCCCTGACCACCCACGATTCAGGGGATCAACTGACGTCAAAGGACTATGCCCTGGCCGAAGCGATCAGTGCGCTTTCGATGTTCAAGACCGCGAAGGTGGAAGCGCTGTGAAACAAGATGAGAGAAGCCAGGGCTTTGAGTGGCCGCAAACGACCCCACCTTACCACTGCATCACGGATGAACAGGCCGAGCAATGGCATCGTGATGGCTACTTCTTACTTAAAAACGCCATTCCTCAAGCGGCGATTACCGCTTTGCTTGCTGATGCCGACGACTTAGAAGCCGCTCGCGAGGCGCAGCTTAGAGCGCAGCACGAAGGCCATTTCTTGATCAACCGTGCAGGCGAGATCACGTTTACCATTCATATTGTGAAACAATCCCGCGCAGCTCGTCGGTTCGTCTTTGAACCGGCTTTAATTGATCTTTGTCGGGATTTGATTGGACCCGATGCTCGATTGTATTGGGATCAGTTGGTTTATAAAAAGCCAGAAAATCCTCAGGAGTTTCCCTGGCATCAAGACAATGGTTACACGTTTGTAAAGCCTGAGAATTATTTGACCTGCTGGATTCCGCTCACGCCGGCCACCATCGATAACGGCTGCCCGTGGGTGGCCGCTGGGGTGCATCAGTCTGGGACCTTGGCGCATTGGGTAACGGACCTAGGGTATCAATGTCTGACCGAGGCGGATGAGGCGGGGCTTCCCATCCAGGCTGTTGAGGCAGAGGTTGGCGACGTGGTGGTGTTCTCATCGTTAACACCCCATCGAACTGGGCCAAATGTCACCAGTGAAGTCCGTAAGGCGTACATTGTGCAGTATGCGCCCGATGGCGCTGTGATGTACCCACGGCAGTCAGATGAGGTGTTGTTCCAAGTTGACCCAGCACGCCATTTCTTGGTTTGCCAAGGGGGGGAGCCGCAGGCCTGTCCTGATTAAGGTATTGGCCGAGGCCTGATCGCATTTTACTTGCACTCACGGAAGGTTCGTTAGAGACTGGGCGCTGTCCAATAATTTATCAATGGAGTTCAAAATGGCAGTATCGGTTGGTGATCAGATTCCGAATGTTACGATTAAAACAATGGGTGAAAAGGGTCCGGAGGACCTTAATACTGGCGATTTCTTTGCGGGTAAAAAGGTTGTTCTGTTCGCGGTTCCCGGTGCTTTTACGCCGACCTGTAGTGCGGCACATGTCCCTGGGTTTGTGGTGAATGCGGATAATATTTTGGCTAAGGGCGTTGATGCCATCGTGTGTTTGAGCGTGAATGATGCGTTCGTGATGAGTGCTTGGGGTCAGAGCCAGAATGCTGAGGCGCTGGTCATGGCAGCAGATGGTAACGGCGAATTTACTCAAGCGATGGGCCTGACCTTGGATGGCTCTGGCTTTGGTTTAGGGCATCGCTCATCTCGATATGCGCTCATTGCAGAAGATGGCAAAATAACCACATTGAATGCTGAGCAAGGTGGCGCGTTCGAAGTCAGCTCTGCTGAGAAGATTCTAGAGGCGCTGTAGTCAAGCGACCGAGCTTTTGATTGTCCGGGTTGTTCAAACTCGGGCAATTAAGTCCTTGGCTTTGAGATGGGTCGCCGAGGCGGGCCTACTTTCTGAGTCGCACCCCGCGGTCCTCGAAGATGAAAGTCGAAATGTTTCGGGTTAAAGAATAATCCGTTCACACAGATCGATGCATCTGGAGGAGGGCCTTAAGTGTTGGAATCTTGGATCTTCTGGACGATACTTGCCGCGACTATGCAGTCGGTTCGAACGGCGGGCCAGAAACAACTCAATCAATCTGTCTCTGCTGAAAGTGCGACGCTCGCGCGGTATTTATTCGCCCTGCCGGTCATTTTGGGTTACGGCGCCTGGCTGTTTGAAGTACGAGCGCTGCCGCAGGTATCGATGGCCTTCGGAGCCAAGGTGGTTGCCGCCGGCGTTCTGCAAATTTTTGCAACCATCCTGCTCGTTCGATTATTTTCCCGACGCAACTTTGCAATTGGCAGTACCTATATTCGCCTTGAAATCGTCATTACGGCCTTGCTGGGTTTGACCTTGTTTGGTGATTTGGTGAATGCTTTAACGCTGCTCGGCATGATGGTCTGCACCGCTGGGCTTATTTTGGTCAATACCAGCAGGGGAAGCGTGTCAGGCAGCTTTTGGGGGCGCGAGGCGGTCATGGGGCTCGCGGCGGCACTTGCCTTTTCTTTGACCTCGCTATTGGTGCGTGACGCCAGTTTGTCGCTAGGGCTTGCCTCGCCAGTCGCGGCGGCAGCACTGACGCTTTGCGTTATGGTGTTGGTGCAAACAGGGCTGTGTTTAGGGTTGGTTGCCCGGCGCGGACCGGGCGAACTCAGCCAGCTTCTTAAGTACTGGCGGCTCGCGTTGTTCATAGGCTGTACCAGCGCGCTGGGCTCTATCGGTTGGTTTACCGCCTTCACCCTAGAGCAGGCGGCTGTGGTGAAAACGCTGGGCCAGATTGAGTTGATTTTTGTGATGCTCATTTCGTATTTCTTTTTTAAGGAGCGTCCGACCAGGCGAGAGTGGCAAGGCATCTTATTGGTTCTGCTTGGGGTGAGCGTTGTGCTTGGCGCGGACTGGTAATGGCTGAGCGAGGACGCGCCGTTGGTCGCAGCGGCGGTGAATTCAGGCGAAAATGCGTCGCCAATCGAGCGTGATACTGGCAGAATAGCGGTATGCGGGTGTAGCTCAGTTGGTAGAGCTCCAGCTTCCCAAGCTGGTTGTCGCGAGTTCGAATCTCGTCGCCCGCTCCAGAATCGGTTGGTATTAGCGTCGCGCAGCGATTGGCTTGAGGACAAGACTATGACACTTGGCGTCTGGAAACCGGCTTCGGAGCAATCGCTCAGTATGACGGGTTTGACGGGGTTGCTCGAGCAGTTGCCCGTTGACGCGCTGCAAAGCCTTGAGGGGCTGACGGCGGATGCGTTTGAGGCACAGCGAAACTGGATCAAACTGCCAGCGCAAAATTGGGCGGCTGCTGAGGCCTTACCCTTGGAACACATTAGGCAGTTGATTCGATTTTTTACGCTGGCGGAATATCATTGGGCCGGTTGGGAAGCTGGCAAGCTGAGTCCAGTGATTCCCTTGGTGGCTCAGCTTAAGCAGCGGGACGCGTTTGACGCCACGTTTAGACGCTGGATAAAAACGAACACCGACAACCGATATTTACCCAACGGCGCAATCTTGTAAGTGCCTTTAACTTTGGAGTCAGTCCTATGAGGACCGCCGAGATCCAACGGGATACGTTGGAAACACAGATTTTTGCAAAGATCAATTTAGATGGCACGGGAGCGCGCAGTTTTTCAACTGGGCTGCCCTTCCTGGAGCATATGCTGGATCAGGTGGCTCGCCACGGGCTGATCGATTTGCATGTGGTTGCCAAAGGCGATCTTGAAATTGATGCGCACCATACCGTTGAGGATATTGGCATTGCGCTGGGACAGGCGTTTTCAAAAGCCCTTGGCGATAAAATCGGGATCAAACGCTACGGCCATGCTTATGTGCCCTTGGATGAAGCCTTGTCTCGTGTTGTGGTGGATTTGTCGGGCCGACCCGGGCTGAGTTTTAGAGTGCCCTTTAAACGCTCTCATGTCGGTGAGTTTGATGTTGACTTGTTTCATGAGTTTTTTCAGGGTTTCGTAAATCATGCTTTGATCACGTTGCATGTCGATAATTTATATGGCGACAATGCCCATCATCAAATCGAAACCGTATTCAAAGCCTTTGGCCGAGCGCTTAGGATGGCACTTGAAACCGATCTTCGAATGCAGGATCAGCTGCCATCGACCAAAGGAGCCTTGTAAATGCTGGAGGTGATTCCTGCCATCGACTTAAAAGATGGTCTGGTGGTCAACTTAAAGCAGGGCAAGTTTGATCAGTCTACCGTTTACAGTGAGGACCCCGTTGAAACAGCGGGGCGCTGGGTCGAGCAGGGCGCGACGCGTCTCCATATCGTAGACCTGGACGGGGCGCTCGAAGGCAAGAATGTCAGCCAATCGGTGGTGGTTGAAATTGCTCAGCGGTTCCCTCGACTGACGCTGCAGGTGGGGGGTGGCATTCGGTCCCGAGAGACGATCGAAGCTTATTTGGCTGCCGGCGTTGATTACTTAGTCTTGGGCACTAAGGCGGTTGAGATGCCTGAATTTGTCGGAGAAATGTGCCAGGCCTTTCCCGGGAAAATGATTGTCGGCCTGGACGGGCTGAACGGTAAAGTCGCGATACAAGGCTGGAAAGTTGTAACAGATCATAACGTGCGCGATCTTGCGCGCCAATTTGAGGCGGTCGGGATCGCGGCGATCATCTATACCGACATCAATCGTGACGGCATGATGGGGGGCATTAACCTGCCGGCAACCCTTGCGCTTTCTGAGATTGTCGAGGTGCCCATCATTGCCTCCGGCGGCGTCAACACACTGGCGGATATTGAGGCCTTGGTCAAACTCCCGCAAAGAGCAGTCGGCGGAATTCAGGGTGTGATCACCGGTCGCGCCATTTACGAGGGCACGATGGACCTTCGCGAGGCGATAACGCTGAGTCAGGCGCCTTAAGGCGCCTCGGCTAGAATGTGCAGTCCCTTTAGAATTGTGAGCGCCTGGTTTAACTGATAATCATTTCCGACGACCTCTGCTTGGGCCTGTGCACTTTCGGGTTGTTCAGTGTCGCTATTGGGGGCATTTAAATGACCCGGCAGGTCCCGCTCTTGCAGCCGGAACGGATTTGATTTCGTCTTCGTGACGGTCGATCGGTCTACCCAGAGGTCTGGAATGATGCCTTCCGCTTGGATCGAACGGCCGTTGGGCGTGAAGTAAAGGGCCGTTGTGAGCTTGATCGCCTTATCACTGGTTAATTGAAGGATGGTCTGGACCGAGCCTTTGCCAAAGGTCCGAGTGCCCATGACCAGCGCGCGCTGATGATCTTGTAATGCACCCGCCACAATTTCGGATGCGGAGGCAGAGCCTTCATTGACGAGTACGATGATCGGCACGCCATCGATTACCACCGAATCAGTTGCGCGAAAGGTTGCTGCAGCATTCTCTAATCGGCCCTCGGTGTAAACAATGATGCCCTCTTTGATGAATAAATCGGATAACGCAACCGCCGCCTGCAGAACGCCGCCCGGATTATTCCGAAGATCAATCACAAGGCCGTGTAAGGGCGTGATGCTGCTGAGAGCATCAATGGCATCCCGCACTTCAGTGCCGGTATCGGCCTGAAACTGGGCAACCCGGACATAGCCGAAATGGGGCTCTAGTAATCGCTGGCGAACGCTTGCTATGTTGATCACCTCGCGCGTTAAGGTCACTGCAATAGGATTGGGTTCACCCTCTCGAACCAGACTTAGGGTCACGGTGCTGCCGGGCTCGCCGCGCATGATAGCAACCGCTTCGTTCACGCCAATACTGCGGATGGACTGTCCGCCAATCTCGATGATCAAGTCGCCGGAGAGAATGCCTGCTTTGGCGGCAGGCGTGTCATCAATGGGAGACACGACTTTGATCACGCCCGCCTCGGTGCCGATTTCAATACCCAGGCCGCCATAGTTGCCGGTGGTGGACTCTCGCAAGTCTTCGAAGCCATCCGCATCGAGAAACGCGGAATGCGGGTCGAGTTGGTCTAAGAGTCCTCGGATGGCATTTTCCAGCAGGGTCTTGTCATCGACTTCTTCAACATAGGCTTTCGAGATGCGATCAAACGCTTCGGCAAAAATCCGGAGTTCTTCAAGGGGTAGTCGGGCCTTTGGGGCCGCCTGATCGTCGGCGGCGGTCTCTTCCCCCTGCGCGGTCAACGCAAAGCTCAGAGCGAATGCCAAACAAATCGTTTTTAATATCATGTGCTGGTCCTTGGATGGCGATTTCACCGGGCGAGATTAAGTTGTACGGTCTAATTGTATGTTGGCTCTACACCAGAGTAATGGATCAACCGGTGCGCCTTGATCTCGGATTTCGAAATAACTGCCGCTTTGCGCCTGACCGCCGCTCTGACCGACCTCTGAGATCGTTTGACCTGCGACAACCCAGTCACCAACCTCGGGGTATAGAATTTGATTGTGACCATACAGGCTCATGAAGCCGTCACTATGCCTGAGAATAATCAGTAACCCAAAACCCCGTAACCAATCTGCGAAAACCACCCGACCGTAATGGATGGCTTTGACCTTGGTGCCACTCGGGGCATCAATCATAAGGCCATCCCAGCGCACACGGCCGTTGAGCTTGCGTTCACCAAATCGGTGGCGAATGTCGCCAGGAATCGGTAGGTCTAATTGGCCTCGACGGCTCAACATGGATTCGAAATCAACTGTGTTTGGGAGTTCAAGCGTGTTGCGTCTGATTTGTTCGAGCAGGGCGATGAGATTGGATTCATTGAGTTTGAGGGCTGTTCGTTGGTCCTCGGCGGTGGCATAAGCTGCGCGCAGCGCGGCCTCTGAGTTTGCGAGTTCGGTGCGGCCGACCTTGAGGGCGTCTGATTCTAAAATAATGGTGCTGGACGCTGCCTGTAGGGTCTGCAGTTCTTGGGCCAGCAAGGCCTCATTATCATTGAGGGCGGTTAAGACCGCTTCAAATTCCGCGACTTGTTCAAGCCTTGCTTCAGAGAGGTAGCGGTAATATTGCGACATTCTCGATACTCGGTTGGGGTCTTCTTGATTTAATAAAACCCGCAGCATGCCATTTTTGCCAAGCCTGCTGGCCGCTAGCACGTGTTCTTTGATCAGTGCTTTTTTCTGATCGCGTTGAATTTCAAGGCTGGCCTTGTGCTGCTGAAGCATTTTAGTTTGAGTCTGAGCACTCAACGCCGATTTTTCAGCTTGTCTGAGTCGTTTTACAATTCGGGCAATTTTTTTGTCCAGCGCCCGAAGAGCGCGATTTTGTGCTTGTTGATCGGCCCGAATGCTCGATTGATCTGACTCAACCTGTTGCAAGTCTTTTTTAAGATCCATGAGCTCCGCCTCGAGTGCTTGCTCATTATCGGCCGCCTCGCCCCTGGCCAGTTGGCTGAGGGTGACGATGAGCAGGAGCACCCAAAGTGTTCGAGTGGCTTTGGGTGCCATCAGGGCTTCATTGCCGGACCGGATCGATCGATCTCAGCAAGAGATTGCCCGGTCATTTCTTTCGGCGCCGGCAGATCCATCAGATCAAGCAGGGTTGGCGCAAGATCGCTCAGCACACCGCCGCCGCGCAGGGTCAAGTCGCGGGGGCCGACATAAATAAGTGGAACCTGCTCGCAGGTATGAGCGGTGTGCGGTTGGCCTGAGGTATTGTCCATCATTTGCTCACAGTTGCCATGATCCGCCGTGATCAGTAGTTGACCGCCTGCTGACTGCGCGGCCGCAACGACCTCGCTAAGACACCGATCGAGGGCTTCGACCGCCATGATGGCAGCAGCTAGATTGCCGGTATGCCCCACCATATCGCCATTGGCGAAGTTGCACACGATCAGTTTGTAATCCGCTTGTCGAATGGCATCACATAGGCGTCGGGTAACTTCTGGCGCACTCATGCTGGGGGCTAAATCATAAGTTGCGACATCTGGCGACGGCACCAATATACGATCTTCTAAAGGATAGGGCTGCTCACGACCGCAGGAGAAGAAGAATGTGACATGGGCGAACTTTTCAGTTTCAGCAATGCGCAATTGTTTGAAGCCAAGCTCGGAAATGTATTCTCCGAGACTATTGGTTAGGGTTGCCGGAGGAAACGCGCAAGGCACGCGAAGGCTTTCGGCGTATTGTGTCAGGGTTGTAAACTGGGCGAGTTTTGGTCTGCGCGCTCGATCAAACCCTTCAAACCGCTCGGAGACGAAGGCGTCAGTAAGCTGACGAGCCCGATCCGCTCTGAAATTCATAAATAAGACCTGATCGCCGTCAATCAAGGGGCGGGGACGCGGCCCTGCATTAATCACCGTTGGTTGAACGAACTCGTCGGTTTCACCGCGGGCGTAAGCCGCCTCAAGCGCCGCCAGCGGCGTTTCAAAGACCCACTGGCCGTCGCCCGAACAAATTACGTTGTAAGCCCGCTGTACCCGATCCCATCGATTGTCTCGATCCATAGCGTAATAGCGGCCCGAAATGGAAGCGATTTGGCCAATTCCCAAGTCATTGAGACAGTCCGTTAATGTTTCGAGGCTGGATTGCGCAGATTTTGGGGCGACGTCCCGGCCATCTAAGAAGGCATGAACTTGGATGTATTGAACGCCTTGTTGCTGCGCCGAACGGATTGCAGCGTAAATTTGATCTTCATGGCTATGAACGCCGCCCGGTGAGAGTAGGCCGAAAACGTGTAAGGTTCGCCCAGACTGGGCAAGGCTTGCAAAGCTCTCGTTCAAAATGGGGTTGTTGAAAAAGCTTTGATCGCGAATGGCTTCATTGATTCGAGTGAACTCTTGGTGAACCACTCGACCGGCGCCTAAATTCATGTGTCCGACTTCAGAATTGCCCATTTGGCCTTCGGGTAAGCCGACGTCGAGGCCGGAGCCAGAAATGAGGCTATGGGGCGCGCTTTGATAGAGGCTATCGAGAAACGGCGTGTTGGCGAGTGCGATCGCGTTGGCGTCACGAGTGACCCGATGGCCAAATCCATCGAGGATAATCAAAGTGGTTGCAGCTTGCATGGGCGTGCCTTCGTTGACGGAGCAAGGTTGTTCCAAGACAGTTTAGCGGGTATTGCGTGGCCGATAAATATACGCAGAGGTTAGTGCCTCTCGGGTGCAAGGTGTATAATCTCGCCGTCAAAAGAAAGGGGCTCGGTTGTTTTGCAGCAAGTCATTGAATTTATTAGTCAACATCCTGTGCTCGTGGGGCTGTTTTTTACCCTGGTGGTTGCGCTCATCATTACCGAACGTAAAAAAGGGGGGGAGTCGATTACCGCGCAAACCCTCGTACGCTTGGTGAATAAAGATAATGCGGTAGTCATCGATCTTCGAGACAAGAACGAGTTCACTGTGGGTCATATTGCAGGCGCTGTCAGTCTGCCGTACACCAGTTATGCAACCCGCGGTGATGAGTTGAGTCCGTACAAGGATCGGCCGGTGGTCTTGGTTTGTAAAATAGGTCAACACTCGAGCGCGATTGGTAGCAAGCTGATCAAGGCGGGTTTTACCGATATCAAGCGGCTTTCTGGGGGCATGACCGAATGGGTCGGCGCCGGCCTGCCAGTCGTTAAATAACGCTGATTCCTAGCGGCGGAGATCAATAATGGCCCAAGTATCGCTTTATACCACTCGATTTTGCCCGTTCTGCGTCCGGGCGAAAATGTTGCTAGAGGCTAAGAACGTGACGTATACCGAAGTTCCTGTAGACGTGGATCCAGCCGAGCGCCGTCGTATGGCAACACGTGCCGGTGCGAACACCGTGCCTCAAATATGGATTGGGGAACAACACATTGGGGGCTGTGATGAGCTCTATCAACTCGAGCGAGAAGGCCTGCTTGATGGCCTATTAGGAGAGCATTATGAGTGAATCAACTTCAGCCACGGATCAGCAACCCACGTTTGCCATCCAGCGTATTTATTTGAAAGACGTGTCCTTTGAATCGCCGAGTTCACCCGGCAGCTTTCGGTCTGCACCGAAGCCCTCGGTGAATCTTGATCTCAATGCGCGTCATGTTGCGATCGAGGCGGGGCTTTGGGAGGTCATTCTTTCTTTGACGCTGACGGCAAAAGATGAGTCGGACAAGACGCTGTATTTGGCGGAGGTCCAGCAGGCCGGGATATTCGTGATCGACGGCATGGACGAGGCGGCAAAAGATCACATGTTGGCGAGCTTTTGCCCGAATATTTTATTCCCCTATGCCCGTGAGAATATCGACTCGCTCATTGTCAAAGGTAGTTTCCCGCCGCTGATGTTAGCGCCGGTTAACTTCGATGCCCTGTACGAGCAGGCGAAGTTAGCACGCGAACGAGAGGCCGCATCCGTTCAATAAAAACTGTTGAAATCCTGCTGTCGAAACGCCTCGAACAAAACGATGGCCGCCGCATTAGAGAGATTGATCGAACGGCTGCCCGCGCGCATTGGGATGGTAATGACGCCTGAGAACGCGTCAGAGAACATTAGGGTCTCGGGTAAGCCCCGGGTTTCGGGTCCAAACGTTAAATAGTCATTATCCTCATACTGAAATTGGTCATACCGGGTTGCGCCCTTAGTACTGACGGCGATGAAACGCGCTGGGCCGGCGCTTGTCTTCAGCGCTTCAAAGGATGGGTGAACGGTAACGCTGGCAAAGTCCCGGTAATCGAGCGCGGCCCGTCGTAATAGTTTTTCTTCTAAGGTAAAGCCCAAGGGTTCAACGAGATGCAGTCGCGCACCGGTATTGGCGCACAGCCGCATAATATTGCCGGTGTTCGGTGGGATTTCAGGCTCATAGAGCACGACGTTCAGCATGACTTTGGCCTTTGTTACCCTAGCAGTGTATCAGTCTTCTGAGGCTGCGCTATCCATATCGAGTTCCTGCATTTTTCGAGTGAGCGTATTTCGTCCCCAGCCCAGCAATATCGCAGCATCGCGTTTTCGGCCGGATGTATGGGCAAGGGTCGCCTCAATCAGAACGCGTTCAAACACAGGCAGCGCATCGCCGAGCAGCCCGGCATCGCCTAAATCATTTGTCAGCAGTCGAGTTTCAGCCCATCGGTGGAGAAGATGATCCCATTGATCGGCCCCACTCTTCACGGTCTCTGCTTCGGTATGCCGAAGTTCGTGCGGCAGATCGCTTAGATGAACCTCGCGGCCGGTTGCCATAACCGTAATCCATCGGCAAAAATTCTCGAGCTGTCGAACGTTTCCTGGCCAGGCCAGGCTGCACAGATAACGCAAGGTTTCTGGAAGCAGAATTTTGCTTTCTTCACCGAGCTCTTGAGCGGCGGTCTTTAGAAAGTGCGCGAGCAACAAAGGAATGTCTTCACGACGGTCTTCTAAATTGGGCAGATGGAGGCGGATCACATTGAGCCGATGAAATAAATCTTCCCTAAAGCGGTTTTCCGCAACCAGCGATTGTAGGTCCTGATGGGTCGCCGCAATGATGCGGACATTGGCGGTTCTGGGCTCATGCCCACCCACCCGGTAAAACTTGCTATCTGATAAGACGCGCAATAACCGGGTTTGGGTTTCGGCGGGCATATCTCCGATTTCATCCAAGAACAAGGTGCCGCCATTGGCCTGCTCAAATCGACCGATTCGGACTTGATTGGCGCCGGTAAAGGCGCCTTTTTCATGGCCGAAGAGTTCTGATTCAATGAGGTCCTGAGGGATGGCGGCCATATTCAAGGCGACAAACGGGAACTCTCGTCTAGGGCTGTGTTGATGCAAGGCATGCGCCACCAGTTCTTTGCCTGTGCCCGATTGGCCGTTAATTAAAACGGTAACATGGGACCTAGACAAACGCCCGATGGCTCTGAAAACCTCCTGCATGGCCGGTGCTTTGCCGATCATCTCGTTGGACGGATCCTCTTCCTGCTCGGCCAGGCCGCCCTGTCGATCTTGAATATTGGCCAAAGCCCGTTTAACCACCGAAACGGCCTCGTCTACTTCAAAAGGCTTCGGGATGTATTCGAACGCGCCGCCCTGAATTGAGGAGACGGCGCTATCTAAATCCGAATGGGCCGTCATGATGATCACAGGTAAATCAGGACAGGTTTGTTTGATTTCGGCAAGTAATGCCAAACCATCCATGCCGTGCATGCGGATATCGCTAACAATGGCATCTGGTTTTTCGGTCTTAAACGTTTCAAGCAGATCTTCTGCTGAGTTGAAGCACGTGACATCCAAACCTTCTTTGCTGAGCGCTTTGTCGAGGACCCAACGGATTGATTTTTCGTCATCGGCAACCCAGACCCTTTTCATTGAAATCATGATCGGGCAACCTCCAAAGGAATGATTAAGCTGAATTGGGTCCGGCCTCGGTCTGAGCTGAACTCAAGGACGCCCTTGTGACGATGCACAATAGCGTGGGCAACGCTCAGGCCGAGGCCTGTGCCATCGGGGCGCCCGGTAATCATTGGCATGAACAGGTTGTCCCGAAGAGCAGCCGGTATGCCGGGTCCGTTGTCGATGATATCGACCTTTAAAACGTTGCGATGTCGTACCGATGCGATGGTGAACTGACGCTCTGTACGAGTAACCAGTTTAATTGTGGCGTTCGAGGTTTTCGCAAGCGATTGCATCGCATTACGAATGATATTGAGGATCGCTTGGAAAATGAGGTCGGGGTCCATCAGGGTTTCGGGAATCGAGGGGTCATAATCTCGGTTGATCGTGAGTGCCGTCGCGGTCTCAAATTCAATGAGTTTTCGCGCTCGTTCTAGTATTTCGTGGATGTTGCCTGGTTTAAATTCGGAGGGTTTGTTCGGGCCCAGTAATCGATCCACGAGCGTTTTCAGGCGATCGGTCTCCTCAATAATAATCGCGGTGTATTCTTTAAGCTCGCTTGAGTCCAGTTCTTCATGCAGCAGTTGGGCTGAGCCCCGGATGCCGCCGAGTGGGTTTTTGATTTCGTGCGCGAGCCCCCGGATCATCTGCTGGGTACCTTCTTGATGTTCCCGGTTAAGGTTGTCCCGATCGATTCGAAGATATCGATCAAGTGCAATGACCTCGATAAGCAGTCCAGCTTCACTGGGTTCGGGAAGTGGCGTGACGGTGAGGTCAACGGTTATGTGCGCGCCCCCAAGCAGTTCTATCTGAGCTTGCCTTTGGGTGTATAGCTGATGGTTTTTAAGTGCTTCTCGGAGCAGTGGCTCAAAGGCGAGCCAGCCAGGCACCTGAAAAGACAGGGGCTTATCGAGCGCGCGTTTTTCCGATAGTTCGAACAGACTCTCAGCAGACTGGTTGATCCGAACCAGATTCAAGTTTCGATCGAGCAACAGGACGGCCGTGGTCAAGTTATCGATGGCGGTTTGGTCCATAAGCTGTCGGTATTTTTGTGATAATTGTTGGCATGTTTGATCCATGCCAGTTTAAAAGCAAGATCCGCACCAATTAGAGAAGGCGCTGAATCCTTGATTTTTGCTGTCAGGAAAAGGTGTGCCCCGAGTTTAGCGCACCATTTTGGTGCGCTCAATGTCATTGGCGTGAAATATAGCGCCGAACATCGAGGTTGAGGGGCGCTGATCGACTGATCTCTCGGCCCGTTTTTGACGATTTTATAATTAAATAAAAGGTGTGAAGTCCGCGCGGGACTGCGTGCACGATGGTTTCACCGGGCGCCGCAGTCACGCTGATTTGGCCATCCTCAGTTTCAATGTGGAGACTATGGTGCGCCTTGAGCTGTGGTTTGACCTGTACATTAAAGGGAAGTTGGCCGGCAATAGCCTGAACTCTCGGCTCGCCCAAGCTCGAAGTCAGGCGCAAACGATAGCTGGGGTCATCCTGCTGAGAGGCGGTCAACGGCGCTGTAGAGAGCAGCAGGGCTGCGAAAGACAAGTTGAGGATCAGACGGGCCATAGGGTCATTCGATTGGTAATGACTTTTACAGTATAAAAAATGGCGGCGCAAAGCTAGCCGTCAAAAGCTAGCCATCAAAAGCGAACCAATAAAGCGCCAGTTAATAATAAGGAAGCCGGGCGGGGCGGCAGTGACGGGTTGGGGCCACCATCATTTGCTGAATCGAAAAAGTGCTCGGGCACGCCTTGACTAGGGTGCCCGAGCGGTTGGATCAGGCCAGTGCTTCTTTGCTGGTCTTGATGATGGCTGCGGCAACCTTATAGGGGTC
>ENA-ORDA01001640-ORDA01001640.1-marine-metagenome-genome-assembly--contig:-NODE-1640-length-18465-cov-6.294322_pt1 | contig 18465 bp, 23 predicted proteins | sample MGYA00237778_ERZ508506 | MGnify/ENA primary metagenome ERZ508506 (study PRJEB26177, sample SAMN06267891) | marine metagenome | isolation source: Monterey Bay, California, USA | place: Pacific... | reverse complement strand
TCATCCACTGAACATCTCCTGCGGTCATTCTACCCTCACCACCTGTACTATCTTTATGTTCAAAATCTCCAGCCAACATATAAGTAACTGTTTCAATTCCTCTATGAGGGTGGGGTGGAAAACCTGCGATGTAATCTTCACTATTTTCTGATCCAAATTCATCTAACATTAAAAATGGATCAAAGTAGTTTGGCTCAACACCAATACTTCTTTTTAACTTTACTCCAGCACCATCTGATGCTGGAATAGGGTCTATGATTTTACTTACTTCAATATTTTTCATGACATAGAAGTAGTTAATTAATTTATAATTTCAATGTTACTTTTTATTATGTGATCCATCACAAAAAGGTTGATTATCTGTTTGTTTGCATGAACAAAAAAACTTTTTTTTAGTTTCTTCAGCTTTATATACGACTGGGTTAAATTCAGTTCCTTTATGAGAGCCATCACAAAATGGCTGATTTTTTGATTGGCCGCACGCACACCAATAATAAGATTTACCTTTTTCTACTTCAACTGCAATTGCACTATTTCCTGCTCGTTGTCCTTTAGTCATTTTTACCCTTTCGATTGAAAAACTAAATTATATCATTTAATTTTTTTAAATTTTTAATTTCATTTTGAGGTTTGTAATCAAGATTATCAAAAATATTATTATTTCTGTTTACCCAAATAGAATTGAAGCCATAATTACCTCCACCAGATACATCCCAAGTATTAGCACTTAAAAAAGCAACTTCATCTTTTTCAATATTATATTTTTTAATTGGTATATCATAAACTTTAGAGTCTGGTTTATAAATACCGACTTCTTCTATTGAAAAAAGATCATCAAATAAATTATCTAAATTATTACTTTTAACTAATTGATTAAGAAGGGGAGGTGTACCATTTGAAAGAATAGCAAGTTTAAAATTTTTCTCTTTAAGTTTTTTTAAAACTTCTGGTACTTCAGAAAATGGAGATAGAATTTTATAAAGATCTAATAACTCATTTCTCATAGAAGAGTCTATTTCATAAGCTTTCATAGATTTATCTAAACTATCTTGGGTTACTTGCCAAAAATCTTTATGTCTTTTCATTAAACTTCTAAGCCAAGTATATTCTAGTTGAGTAGTTCTCCAGTAATTTGCAAAACCTTCCCACTTATCACCAATTTTATCTTTACATTTCTCAGCAGCTGAATTCACATCAAATAAAGTTCCATATGCATCAAAAATTATTGCTTTAATATTTTTCATAATTAAACTTATCTTAATGAGTAATATTAGATTATTTTATCGTGAAAGTTTATCACTTAATTTAACAGCTACACTTGATAAATCACAATCTCATTACGTAAGTAAAGTTATGAGAATTAAAGAAAATGAAGTTTTTTCTTTATTCAATAGTAGTGGAGAGTGGGAGGCAAAAATATTGAAAATTTCAAAAAGTATTGTTGAATTTAATGTTACGAAACAATTAAGACAAAAAGAAAACTTCAAAGAGTTATGGTTAGCATTTTCACCTATCAAATCTAATTACTTTAATTTTATGATGCAGAAAGCAACTGAATTAGGGGTTACAAAATTTTTACCTATTATTTTTGATAGAACAATTGTTAGAAAGATTAACAAAGAGAGATTAGAAAAAGTAATCATAGAAGCTGCTGAACAATCAAATAGAATAAATGTTCCAAAAATTGAAGAGCCTCAGAAATTAAAAAATTTTCTAAGTAATGATATGGATTTAATATTTACTGATCTCAATACTTCTAATACTAAAATTGATCTTAAAAAGTTAACTACAAAGCCCACATGTGTAATTATAGGACCTGAAGGAGATTTTTCTGAGGAGGAGAGGGAAAAGATTCTTAAATTTAAGGGGGTTCAGCCTATCAAAATCAATGAAAACATTTTGAGATCAGAAACGGCTGTAATTTCTGCTCTATCGATCATAAATTACGCCATTAATTGATATTTTGTCGCTGAAAGTAAAAGTGTATTTTTTTAAAAGACGCTCTATATAGGGTAAAAAAATGAAAAAAATTTTATATATAATTCTATCTCTATTTACTGCTTCAAGCGCTTTAGCTAACCAACCAAAAGACTGGCAATTAGGTTTTCAAGATCCTGCATCTGACGGAATGAGAGATATTGTTAACTTCCATAACAATCTTTTACTTCCAATCATTATAGCAATCAGTGTGTTTGTTTTATTTTTAATGGTTTACGCTTGTATTCGATTTAGAGCATCAAGAAATCCTAATCCATCTAAAACAACTCACAATGTTACAGTTGAAATATTATGGACTTTAATTCCATGTTTGATTTTAATTGTAATGGCAGTTCCATCTTTTAAAATTTTATATAAACAAGACACTATTCCAAAAGCAGATGTTACTGTTAAAGCGATAGGGTATCAGTGGTACTGGGGATACGAGTATCCAGATGAAAATATTATCTTTGAATCTTATATGATTGAGACAAAAGACCTAAAAGAAAATCAGCCAAGATTATTAGCTGTGGATAATGAGGTTGTTGTTCCAGTCAATAAAGTAATCAAAGTTTTAATAACTGCAAATGATGTGCTTCATGCTTGGGCACTACCATCTTTTGGAGTTAAGAGAGATGCTGTACCAGGAAGAATTAATGAAACATGGTTTAAAGCCGAAAAAGTTGGAACTTACTATGGACAATGTTCTGAGCTTTGTGGAATTAAACATGCCTTTATGCCGATTACTGTAAGAGTGGTTTCAGAAGAAGATTATGCGGAATGGTTAATGGGAGCCAAAATAAAATTTGCAAAAGAACCATTATTAGAAAATGAAAATATAAAACTAGCGGGTAACTAATATGTATACACAAACAGCATCACACGACGATCATCATACTCCAACTGGTTGGAAGCGATGGGCTTATTCAACAAATCATAAAGACATTGGAACAATGTATTTAATATTTGCAATTGTTGCAGGTGTTATTGGTACAGCTTTTTCAGTTTTAATGAGAATGGAATTGATGCATCCTGGTGATGGGATTTTAGGTGGTAATTATCATTTATATAATGTGTTGGTTACTGGTCATGGTTTGATCATGATTTTCTTTATGGTGATGCCTGCAATGATTGGTGGTTTTGGTAACTGGTTTGTACCTATTATGATTGGTGCACCTGACATGGCCTTTCCACGAATGAACAATATTTCGTTTTGGTTATTACCCACTTCATTTATTTTATTAATACTTTCAATATTTATGGATGGCCCTCCAGGTCAAACAGGAGTTGGGGGTGGATGGACTATTTATCCTCCTTTATCATCTAAAGCTGGACAACCAGGACCTGCAATGGATTTTGCAATTTTAAGTTTACACTTAGCGGGAGCTTCATCAATTTTAGGTGCGGTTAATTTTATTACTACAATCTTAAATATGAGAACCCCAGGTATGACACTGCATAAAATGCCTTTATTTGCTTGGTCTATTTTGGTTACGGCGTTCTTATTATTATTATCATTACCAGTTTTAGCTGGTGCAATTACAATGCTTTTAACGGATAGAAATTTTGGTACTGCCTTTTTTGATGCACAAACAGGAGGAGATCCTGTCCTCTTTCAACATTTATTTTGGTTCTTTGGTCACCCAGAAGTCTATATTTTAATTTTACCAGGCTTTGGAATGATTAGTCATATTGTTTCTACATTTTCAAAAAAACCAGTATTTGGTTATTTAGGTATGGCTTACGCTATGGTTGCAATTGGTATCGTAGGGTTTGTTGTATGGGCACATCACATGTATACAGTTGGTCTAAGTACAGATACTAAAGCTTACTTCTTAGCTGCAACGATGATTATTGCAGTTCCAACAGGAATAAAAATATTTTCATGGATTGCAACGATGTGGGGTGGATCTATCTCATTTAAGACACCAATGGTGTGGGCATTAGGTTTTATCTTTTTATTTACAGTTGGTGGAGTAACAGGAGTGGTTCTTGCTAACGCTGGTGTAGATACTGCAATGCATGATACATATTATGTTGTTGCTCACTTCCATTACGTATTATCTCTAGGTGCTGTTTTTGCAATCTTTGCAGGTTTTTATTACTGGTTTGGTAAAATGTCTGGATATGAATATTCAGAATTTTTAGGACAATTACATTTCTGGTTAACTTTTATTGGAGTTAATTTAGTATTCTTCCCACAACATTTTTTAGGACTAGCTGGAATGCCAAGAAGATATGCTGATTATCCAGATGCTTTTGCTGGTTGGAACTACATATCATCAATTGGATCATACATATCTGTAATTGGTCTTGCTGTGTTTTTTGTAAATCTTATTTGGGCTTTTTCGAAGAAAAAAGCTGCAGCTCAAAACCCATGGGGAGAAGGTGCCACAACATTAGAATGGACAGTCCCATCACCTCCAAATTTTCATACCTTTGAAGAACTGCCTAAGTTTGAAGATGATGAGGGTGTTGAAAAATCTACTAGTTAATAATTTTTTTAGATTTTTTAAACTGAGAATTAATGATTAAGTCTAAAACAAAAAATAGAAATCTAAGTCAGGAAGATGTTTTTAATTTTTCTGAACTCTTTAAGCTGATGAAGCCTAGAGTGATGTCGTTGGTTATCTTTACTTGTGCTGTAGGATTATTGATGGCACCAAATGTCATACCAACTAAAGACGCTATCATAGGAATTATACTTGTTTCTATTGGTGCTGGAGCAGCTGGGGCATTGAACATGTGGTATGAGTCGGATTTAGATGCGCTGATGACACGAACATGTTTGAGACCAATACCAACTGGTAAAGTTAATAAAAATCAGGCATTAGTTTTTGGTATTGCACTTTCAATATTTTCAGTGATTGCACTTGATTTTTTTGCTAATAGGATATCTGCAAGTTTATTACTGTTTACGATCTTATTTTATGTTTTGATTTATACAGTTTGGTTAAAAAGAAAAACACCGCAAAACATAGTAATTGGTGGAGCAGCTGGTGCTTTACCTCCTGTTATAGGATGGGCTATAGCTACAAATTCTTTATCATTAGAACCTATTACATTCTTTTTAATAATTTTCTTTTGGACTCCATCTCATTTTTGGGCACTAAGTCTTTATAAATCAGATGATTATAAAAAAGCTAAAATTCCAATGCTTCCATTAACCAATGGTATTGAAAGCACTAAGTTAAATATCTTTGTCTATTCTTTAATAATGATCCCAGTAATAGTAATGCCATACGCAATCAATTTTGTTGGATTAATTTTTTTAATCCCATCTTTGATCTTAACTTTTTATTATAATTTTTTATGTTTTGAGCTATATAATTTTAAAAAAAATAAATTTAATGCAAAAAAAGCAAAATCTATATTTGGATATTCAATTTTATATTTATTTCTGATATTTGTTCTTTTTTTAATAGATAAAATTTTATGATGACACCTGATAAAAAAACTAAAAGGAAAAATATTTTAACTGCTGTAGCAATTTTAGCATTTATGGTGTTTTTATTTGTGTTTACTTTGTACAATGTTGGAGTTTTTGATAGACAGTTATGATTAAGAAAAAAACTTTAACACCAATATTGCTTGGAGGAATATTTGTGCTGATGCTTGGACTTTCTTTTGCAGCAGTACCACTTTATGACATGTTCTGTCGTATAACGGGATTTGGAGGTACTACCCAGGTATCTAAAGAAGCGCCGAATATAGTATTAGATAAAGTAGTGAGTGTTCGATTTGATACCAATGTAAATAATCTTACTTGGGATTTTAAAGCTAAATCAAATGTAATTGATGTAAAGGTAGGCCAAGTAAATAGAATTGAATTTGAAGTCGAAAATTATGGGGACGAGACAACTTATGGAGTGGCTAGTTTTAATGTTTCGCCATCAAGTTTTGGAAAATATTATAGTAAATTAGGTTGTTTTTGCTTTGAAAAACAAGAGCTTAAAGCGGGTGAAAAAGCAACTTATGTGATGACTTTTTATTTAGACCCTGAACTAGTTAATGATCCGACTACTAAAAATTTAGAAGATGTAACTATGTCGTACACTTTTTTCTCGACAGATTACTATAAACAATCATAATCGCGGAAAATGTCAGCTGAAAAAAAACATGATTACCACTTAGTAGACCCAAGCCCTTGGCCTATCTATGTTTCATTCTCTTGCTTAGTATTAGCAATTGGAACAATATTTTATATGCACAATGATGTTTCATGGGGAATGTATCTTGGGTTAGCCTTAGTTTTATATGGTGCGTACATGTGGTTTAGAGATGTTGTGATTGAAGCAGAACACCAAGGTCATCATACACCAGTTGTTCAAATTCATCACCGATATGGTATGACTTTATTTATAGCATCTGAGGTTATGTTCTTTGTTGCATGGTTTTGGGCTTACTTTGATATAAGTTTATTTCCAAATGAGTTTGTTGGAAATGTTTGGCCACCAAAAGATATAGAAACATTTGATCCATGGGATATACCATTAATTAACACGCTTGTATTATTGTTGTCTGGAACAACCGTCACTTGGGCCCATCATTCACTGATAGAAGGTGATAGAAAAGGATTTATTCAAGGTTTAACACTAACAGTTGTTTTAGGTTTCTTTTTTACTTTATTACAAGCTTACGAATATCATCATGCTACATTTAATTACTCTGGCCATATTTATGGAGCAGTATTTTATATGGCAACAGGTTTTCATGGTTTCCACGTTATTATTGGAACGATATTTTTAGCTGTTTGTTTAGCTAGAGCTAAAAAAGGACATTTTACAAAGGAACATCATTTTGGATTTGAAGCAGCTGCATGGTATTGGCATTTTGTAGATGTAGTTTGGTTGTTCTTATTTGCAGCAATATATGTTTGGGGAAGTTAATAATTAACTCTTGAAGAATAAGTTTCTATTTTCGGTTTTTGTCTATTTTATTATTTTAGTTTTAATATCTCTAGGTTCATGGCAACTATATAGACTAAGTTGGAAATTAGATTTAATAAAACAGATTGAAAACTCATTAAAAAATAAGCCAGTTGAATTATCTGATGTTGAAGAAAAAAACTTTTTAAGAATTAAAACTTCTGGAAAAATTATTTTTCAAAAACAAATTTACTTATATAATTTAAATGAACAGGGTAAACCTGGGTTTGAGGTGATAAATCCTATTATCATAGATAATAAAAATTATTTAATTAACAGAGGATGGATACCATTTGATAGAAAAAATAAATCTGAAATTAATTTAGTTAATCAAAACAATATAATTGGAACTTTAAAAACTCAATCAAAGGCAAATTCTTTTAAGCCTAAAAATGACATTGAAAAAAATTACTGGTTCACACTTAATCGAGATGATATTTTTAAATATACGGGAAAAAAGTTTTCAAAATATATAATTTATTTGAATGGAGATTATAGTTTGCCAAAACCTAAAGTGATAACTGCTAAAATTTCTAACAACCATAAAAAGTATGCAATTACTTGGTTTTCAATGGCGATTTCAATTCTTTTAATATATCTATATTTTAGAAAAAAAAATTATTAGATGGAATATATAAGCACAAGAAATAACAAAAAAACCTTTCAATTTAAGGATGTTTTTATAAAAGGCCTTGCAGACGACGGTGGTCTATTCATACCTAAATCTCTTCACAAAGTGGATATTAATGAACTTAGAGGTCTTGATTACAAAGATTTAGCAAAGAAAGTAATTTATCCGTTTATAGGTGACTTTATGACTGAAACAGATCTAGATAAAATTATTGATCAATCTTATTCAGTTTTTAGAAAAAAAAATGTTATCGATCTAATCAAAGTTGGTGATCGATTTGTACTTGAATTATTTCATGGTCCCACTTTAGCTTTTAAAGATGTAGCAATGCAACTTCTAGGTAATTTTTATGAATATTACCTAAATAACGAAAATGAAAAGCTTAATATTGTTGTGGCTACATCAGGAGATACTGGGGCAGCGGCTATAGATGCAATCAAAGGTAAAAGTAATGTTAATATTTTTGTACTACATCCTCATAATAGAGTGTCATCTGTCCAAAGAAAATTAATGACAACTGGAAAAGATAAAAACGTTTTTAATATTGCTGTGAATGGAAATTTTGATGATTGTCAAAATTTAGTTAAAACAATGTTTGCAGATAAAGACTTTTCTAATGATATTAAAATGTCAGGTGTAAATTCAATCAACTGGGCACGTATCATTGCACAAAGTGTATATTATTTTTATAGCTACTTTTTAGTAGAAGAAGACAATCGTCCAGTAAATTTTTCTGTGCCTACGGGAAATTTTGGTGATGTGTATGCAGGATATTTAGCTAAAAAAATGGGCCTTCCGATTAATAAATTAATAGTAGCAACTAATCAGAATGACATTCTTCATAGAGCTATCTCAAATGGTGGCTATGAAGTGGAAAATGTATTTGAAACGTTATCTCCTAGTATGGATATACAAGTTGCAAGTAATTTTGAAAGATTAATTTATGATTTAAATGAAGGCGATGATTTGCAAACAATAGATGCAATGAAAAATATTAAAGAAAAAGGAAAATATATCATTAATCAAGAAAAACTAGATAAAATAAATGCTAATTTTTTATCTTCTAGAATGAGTGAGGAGGAGGTTTTAAAAACTATTAATGAAGTTTTTAAAAAATTTAATGTTGTACTAGATCCACATAGTGCAATTGGCTATGGTGTTTTTGATAAAATAAATCTAGATGGAAATAATATAGTTTTAGCAACAGCACATCCGTCCAAATTTCCTGATGCAATTAAAAAAGCTATAGATATAAAAGCAGACCTACCTAAAGAATTAATGTTTGTTATGGATGAAAAAGAAAATTATGATATTATTGACAATAACGTTGAAAAAGTTAAGCAACACATAAAAGATAGAATTTAATGAATATAAAAGAAAATGATCAAATTCCTAACGTTGATATTTTTGTTATGGAGAATGGAGAACCTGTCAAAAAAAATACTCAAGTACTTTTAAAGGATAAAAAAGCAGTTATATTTGGTCTCCCAGGTGCTTATACTTCAGTATGTTCATCAAAACATCTTCCTGGATATGTGAATATGTTTGATCAATATAAGGAAAAAGGAATTGACTATATTATTTGCATTTCAGTTAATGATCCTTTTGTGATGGATGCGTGGGGTAAAGAACATAATGTTGGCGATAAGATATTAATGATTGGAGATCCATTTTTAAATTTCACTAAAGCAATTGGAGCTGACGTAGATAAAAGTGCAAGAGGCCTTGGTATTAGATCTAACAGATATACGATGCTAGTTGATAATTTAAAGATTGTTAAACTGCAAGAAGAGACAGATACAGGATCTTGTGAAGTTTCAGCAGCAGAAAATTTTATTAAGTTAGTCTAAATTTGCGGCTTTTTTTGCCATTAAATCCACTTCTTCATTCATAGGATTGCCAGCATGAGCTTTCACCCAATTCCATTTCACATTTAAAGATTTATCTAAATTATATAATTCAACCCACAAATCTTTATTTTTAACATCTTCTTTTTTGGATGTTTGCCAATTATTATTGAGCCACTTATTTATCCATTCTGTTATTCCAAGCTTAACATATTGAGAGTCTGTATAAATAGTAATCTCTGAATTATCATTTAACTCTCTTAATGCATTAATAGGAGCTAATAATTCCATTCTATTATTAGTAGTATCTTTTTCACTGCCACTAATTTTTTTTATTTTTCCATCATCATTAATTATTGCTGCCCAACCCCCATTACCAGGGTTAGTAAGACAAGAACCATCAGTATAAATTTCAATCATTAATTTAAGTATTCTTTGTAAGATCTTAAGTTGTTATGTGTAATAAGTTTTTGATAATACTCATTGGGATCTTTAATTTTTATCAATGCAGTTTTAGGAGTATTTGAATAGTCATATAGTCTTGTTAAAAGGTATCTCATTGCAGCTCCTCTACATAAGATATTTAGTGATTTTTTTTCTTTTAGTGAAATTCTTTTAACACTCTCATAACCTTTTAATAATTTTTTAATTTTTTGTTTATTCATCTCAAATTTTGAGTTTTTAAAATCAAAACATAAAGCATTTATACAGATAGCAATCTCATACATAAAGATATCATTCGCTGCGAAGTAAAAGTCAATTACTCCTGATAATTTGTCTTTATTAAAAAAAATATTATCTATAAATAAATCACCATGTATTATGCCCTGTGGAAGTTTTGATGGCCAATTTTTTTTAATTTCTTTTAAATTATTTGTTAAAAATTTTTGTAAGTTAGAAAATTTTTTTGATCTAAATTTTATACTTTTTAATAATGGTCCTAACTCTTTAATACCCATGGAATTTTTTCTAGAGATTTTAATTTTTTTGGTAATTTGATGAATATTTGCAATTACTTTGCCTACTTCATAACAATTTTTTAGATTTAATTGAATCTTATCTTTTCCATCTAGAAAGGAAACAATACATGCCTTTTTACTTTTTAATTTTATTAAGTGTGAACCATTTTTACTTCTTAAGGGTTTTGGACAATTAATCTTTGAGTTATTTAGTAGTTCCATTAGCTTCATAAAGAAAGGTATCTCTTTGTCTGAAACTCTCTTTTCAAAAATTGTTAAAATAAACTTATTTTTTTTTGTTTTTAATAAATAATTTGTATTTTCAATTCCTTTTTTAATACCCTTGAAATGAATAATTTTTTCTATTCCAAACTGATCATTTATTGAAACAATGTCCTTCTTATTGATCTTTGTATAAACAGCCATTTAATTTAATTTTTTTGGGATTTTAAATACTACGTCTTCTTTAATGATTTCTACTTCATCTATCTTAATAGTAAATCTATTTTTTAAATCATTGATAAAATTATCCACTAATATTTCAGGTGCTGAAGCTCCTGATGAAATGCCAATAGTATTTGCGTGTTGTATTTTATCATAAGGTATTTCACTTTCTGAATGGATTAACATTGAATTTTCACAGCCAGATTTTTTGGCAACCTCTACAAGTCTGACTGAGTTTGAAGAATTTCTACTACCTATTATAAAAAACATATCACAGTTTTTAGCTATGTTTTTAACTGCCATCTGTCTGTTGGTTGTAGCATAACAAATATCTTCTTTTAGAGGTTCTCGTATATTCTCAAATCTACTTTTTAAAATTTTAATAATCTCTTTTGTATCGTCCACAGATAGGGTTGTCTGAGTTACAAAAGCAATCTTTTTGTTATCTATATTTTCATAATTTTTAGCTTCTTCTTCATTTTGTATAAGGTCAATTGACCCTTTTGGTAATTGGCCCATAGTGCCAATAACTTCAGGGTGATTTTCATGACCAATCAAAATTATGTGATAACCAGCTTTATTTAAATTTTCAGCTTCTCTATGCACTTTAGAAACTAGTGGACACGTTGCATCCACATAAGTCATTTTATAGTTCTTAGCATCCTCAGGTATTTTTTTTGGTACTCCATGAGCAGAAAAAATAACTGGTCTTGATTTGTCTTTTATTTCTTCAAGCTCTTCAACAAATACAGCTCCTTTCTTTTTTAAATCATCAACAACAAATTTATTGTGAACGATTTCATGCCTTACATAAACGGGTGCACCGTATTTTTGAATTGATTTTTCTACAATTTCTATAGCTCTTTCTACACCAGCACAAAAACCACGAGGTGCAGATAGCAATATATTTAATTCTTTATTTTTCATTTTTTTCTAAAAAATATTCCAGCAATATATGTGGAAACGTCAAAGACGCCAAACCTATAAATATTACTTTTAAAATTGCACTATCTAAATTGTATGAATTGGTTAGTAGATACAATGCAATAAAAGAAAAAAGACCTGTCAAAATGGTTAAAGGCAAAGCTTTTTTAGCAAACAATCCAAATCCATTAGCTACACTATTTGGATCAAGCTCGATAGCTAGTGAAATTGAATGTCTAATCGAATGTAAAAAACAGAAATAAACAGTAAAAGCTATTAGCGGAGATAAGAAGTAATTTAATATTAAAATTGAGAAATAATCTAAAAAAATCACAAATTTTTTGATTTCAAAATTTTTTAAGAAAAGAAAAATACTAGATAAGGTGCTGCAGATTATTCCTAAGTGAATTACCTTATTTGTTTCAATAAAATTTAAACTTAAATAAAACATCTCGTTATCAATTAATAATAATTTGAAAATTGCTATAGTTTCCTGAAAATGAAAATACAAAGGAGCTAGTATAATTAAAAGTCCTTTACAAAAATAAAGTATTTGGGTGAAATAAGATTTATCGTCAATTAAAAATTGTGTATCCTCTTTACCAAAATGGTAGGAGGCGATTATTAGAAAAAGAATTAAAGTTATTGATGGCAACAACATCCAAGTTGCTATGACTGCTACTGAAATCAAAATATATGTAATATAGAATATATAAATTGATTTTAAATTAAATAATTCCAGTAGTTTTTTTCCTTTAATGTGGTCTAATGATCCATGGGAAACACCTATAGTTAAAATTAAAAGTAAACATAGAATTGATGATATATTTAAATAGCTATACTTAAATAGTAAAATACCAAAAATATTTACAAAAAAGAAAAAAATAAATGAGAGATTTAGATTTATTTTTTTTATTTTACTGCTCATATCAAATTAATTCTTTTAAAAATTTCCACTTAGGCATTTTTAGAATAACTTCTAAATCTTCAAAAAAATTGCTTTTATTTGATAAAAAATTAATAGCTGTTTTAGGTTTTGAATTAAAAACCTTGAAAAATATATTACCCATTTCAGTAGAATTATTTTTAAGAACTTTTAATAAGATTTTATCTAAAAAATCATATTTTGAATTAATTTTAAATAGATTAGCATTTTTTATTTTTTCTATGTTTTGTCTAATATATCTACTTTGTTCTTGAATATTTAGGAAAGTATAACCTGTACTTAATCTAGTCATACCTCCTGCTGAGCCTATATAAATTTCATTTAATTTATTTATATTTTTTTGTCTAAAAAGGGGGATTGCACCAGTTTCTTTAAAATTAATTTTACAGTTTCTGATATTTAGGTGTTTACTCAAATAATTATCAATTTGTTCATCATAATCTTTAAGTTTTTCATCACTAAGTTCAGATATCCATGTAGTTTCAACTAATGCAGTTCTTTTTGTAAATGGTAGTGTATAAAAAAAATGAACCTTGTTTCTTTGATCACAAGCAAAGTCCATCAAATTGAATATTTTATCATCAAAAAAGTCCTTATCGGTTTCTATTTCAACTCCAAAAAAATGTTGCCACAACTCACTCTGTTTATTTTCAAAATTAGGCACACTATTAAATACAATTGAATTTGATTTATCTAACTCATCAATATTTTTAAAAAAATGTATATTTTGATTTAATTTAAGTTTTGAAAGTATTTTTTCATAAAACATACCGCTATCAATTGTTTGATACGGAGTAAATTGGCAATCTACATGTTTTGTTTCATCTGGAGTATTTATTGTAAAATTATTCCAGCTTTTTATTATACAATCATCGAAGTTATGTGAAAATACCTTCCAAAAAGACCAAGTTTTATCTCTTTTATACTCTTCCCTAGGTTCAATGATTGCTAAAGTTTTATTTTTTAATTTATCATAAATTTCTAGTTCATATGCTAATGAGAGACCCGCACAACCTCCACCTATAATTATATAATCAAATTCTTTCATTCAAATTTATTTCTTCATTAATCAAATCATGATCATGTTCAATATTATCATCGTCTTTACTTATAAGTGATAACTTAATTAAGTCAAAAATAGATAATAAAGTTTCAATTATTTTTTCAATATTTGAAACATAAATTTTTCCAGAATTTTTATAATTTTCTAAATTTTGTTTTTTTAGAATTTTAAAACCAATTTTTCTATAAACTCTTCTGGCAACTAAAATTGCAAAACGAAAAGTAAAAGGAATTTGTTTAATTGAATAAAATGATTTTTCATAATAACTTTCAGAAAGTTTTATAGTAGATTTTATTTCTTCAAAATTAAAATTTATATAAGATCTTCCAAAATTAAGATCTTCAACAACATCCCTAGATATATTTGTTAGTTGCATAGCAATACCAAGATCAATTGCTGATTTTAATGAGCTTTTTTTATTTACTCTTAAAATTTTAGCCATCATTAAACCAACAGTTCCAGCCACCCTATAGGAGTAGAGCAATAAATCTTTTTTTTTATTTAATTTTATATTTTTTTGGATATCAGAATTTATTCCATCCAGTAGATCATGAACAACTTTTAAAGAAATATTAAACTCATTTATGAGTTGCCACATATTTTTTATAATTGGATCGTCAAATTTCTGATTATTAAAATTATTTTGAAAATCTAAAAATTTTATTTTTTTTATATCGATAGTTTCATTGCTATCTGCAATATTGTCAGCGACTCTGCAAAAATCATACAAAGCTGAACATTTTAAGTAAGTTTCTTTAGGTAAAAAAAAACCTGCCCAATTAAAAGATTTTGCGTATATTGATAAATAACTTTGATCTGACATTATATGATTTTATCTAATACCTTTGCAGAAGACAATACACCTGGCACACCTGCACCAGGATGTGTTCCTGCTCCAACAAAGTAAAGACCATCATATACTTCTGATTTATTATGAAATCTAAAATAGGCTGATTGAGTAAATTTTGGCTGAATAGAAAAACCAGAACCATATTTAGTATTTAAATCTTTTTCAAAGTAATCTGGTGTAAGATAAAAATCTTCTACAATATTTTCACTAAGATTAGGCATCAAATCTTTTTCCATTTTTTCTATCACTAATTTTTTCATTTTCTTTCCTTCAATATCCCAATTAATTTTGGATTGATTGTTGGGGACGGGGACCAGCACATAAAAACAGTCATTGCCTTGGGGAGCCATCGATTTATCAGTTGCTGTTGGTCTATGAAGATAATAGCTAATGTCTTTGTTTAGTTTTTTTTTATCAAAAATATCATCTAGATGTTCTTTATATTTATTACCAAACTTTATTGTGTGATGTTCAACATTCTCATATATTTTTTTTGTCCCAAAATAATACACAAATAATCCCATGGAATATTCCATACGATTTTTTTTCCAATTAAATAGAATTGAATTATTGTTATTTTGACCTAACAATTTTTCATAAACAGCTGGTGGATCTGCGTTGCAAATCACATTATCAGCATCTATATCGATTTGATTATTTATTTGAATGCCAGAAATTTTATTATTTTTTGAAATTATTTTGGTGACTTCGCTTTCTTTTAATATCTTTATGCCAACTTCATTCATTAATTTTTCGTAACCTTTTATTATATTTCCAGTTCCACCCATTGAGTAATGTATTCCCCATTTTTTTTCTAAGTATAAAATTAGCCCATAAATAGAGGTTGTTGAAAAAGGGTTTCCACCAACCAAAAGTGGGTGCATACTTAACATTCTTCTTAATTTCTCATTTTGTATATATGAAGAAACTAAGGAATAGACAGACTTATAACTTTTAAGTTTTAAAAGTGCAGGTAATTGTTTCATCATCACAAAAGGTTTGTCAAAAGGAACGTCTGCAAGCTCAGTAAAACCTTTATCAAAAATTTTTTTTGTAAAATTTACTAATTTTTCGTAACCTTTTACATCGGTCTTGTTTATTTTTTGAATTTGATTTTTCATTTCTGACTCATTTCCAGAGTAGTCAAATTTTGTTTTATCTTCAAAAATGAATTGGTACCAAATTTTAAGTGGAGTAAGTTCAATATAATCTTTGGGATCTTTTTTGAATAAATCAAATAACTCGTTTATTAAATAAGGTGCTGTTATAACAGTTGGTCCACCATCAAACGTAAAGCCATTTTTTTTAAATACTCTTGCTCTGCCACCTAAATCAGGATGTTTCTCTACTAGTGTAACTTGATGACCTTTAGCTTTAAGCCTTAGAGCAGCTGCTATTCCACCAAATCCAGAACCAATAACTATAGAATTCATTTTAATAATTTATAGCTTTTTGATAAAATTGTAAGAATATTATGAGTTAATCTTTTTTAACTCTTCTTTAGTTTCATCTAAGTTTTTTTGAAATACTGCGTCAAGTTTAGATTTATCGACAGAAGTTGTGATAATTTTTTTCACCGAATCTACAGCAATTTTAATTGACGCATCTTTAATTTCTTTAATTGCCGCTTCCTTCATTTGGCTTATTTTATTTTCAGCTAAATTTTTCTTAATTTCTGATGATTTGTGAAATTTATCATTTAGTTCAATAATTAATTTATCTGAATCTTTTTTCGCTTCATCCAAAATTTCATTACTAACCGATTGTGCTGTATCTAATTTATTTTGGGCATTATGAAGCAATGTCTTCGCCTCAGTTCTTAGTTTTTCACTTTCATCAATTTCGTTTTTAATATCAGAGATCATTTTATCTAACATCTCAGTGATTTTTTGAGGAATTTTTAAATAAATTAAAGCTCCAAAAAAAATAACAAAAGAAACTGCTACCCAAAATGTTGCATCAATTGCCATAATACTTGTCTCCACTTCTTTTAGATAAATCATCTACAATTGCCGATATACTGCTGTTATTTACTTCAGCACCAATAAGTTTTTGGATTAATTCTGATGAAGTATCTATAGCTATCTTATTAATTTTTTCAGCTGCACCATTTTGTAGTTCTTTTATTTCTTGTTCGACTTTACCAATTTCATCATCAATTTGTTTGTCAAGAACCTCTTTTTTAGAGCCAATGTCTTTTAATACTTTTTCTCTTGCTTGATTGAAAATGTTCTTTGCTTCCAGCTTACTTTTTGAAATAATTTCTTCATATTCTTTAAGCTTTTCTTCGCTATTTTCTCTCTGTCTCTCTGCAGCCTCAATATTCTCTAAAATTTGTGATTTTCGAGATTCTAAGTTGTCACTAATTTTTGGAAGTATAAATTTTGATAAAATTATATACAAAATTCCAAAGGTTAGTGTTAACCAAAAAATCTGCGAAATCCAAAATTCAGGATTTAATTGAGGCATACCTCCGCTTTCAGCTGCAAAAGCTTCCAATATAAAAAGGAAGCTAAAAAATATTGACTGAAAATATATTTTTTTAATCATTAAATTTAAAATGCAAATAGAATGATTAATGCAACTACTAATCCAAATAATCCTGTTGCTTCTGCAAGTGCAAAACCTAAAAGCAAGTTAGGAAATTGTTTTTGTGCTGCTGATGGATTTCTCATTGCACCAGACAAATAATTTCCAAAAATTATTCCAATACCAACACCGGCACCAGCTAAAGCTATTGCTGCTAAACCTGCTCCGATCATTTTTGCTGCTTCTAATTCCATTATATCCTCCTATGTTAATTAATGGTGTAAATTTAATGCATCGTTTAAATAGATGCAGGTTAAAATTGCAAAAACATAAGCTTGAAGAAAAGCAACTAAGATCTCTAAGCCTGTTAATGCAACTGAAAAACTCAGTGGAAGCCATCCACCTACTATTCCAAGACTTATTACAAAGCCTCCGAAAACTTTCATCATTGTGTGACCTGCCATCATGTTAGCAAATAATCTAACTGATAAACTAATTGGTCTACTTAAATAAGAAATTATTTCTATAACTACAATCAGTGGAAGCAGTACCGCGGGGACCCCACTTGGTACAAATAATTTTAGATATCCAAAACCATGTTTCATAAATCCAATAATTGTTACACCAACAAAAATAAATGAAGCTAAAACAAATGTTACAATGATATGACTAGTGACAGTAAAGGTATAAGGTATCATCCCAAACATATTGCAAAACAGCACAAACATAAAAAGTGAAAATATAAAAGCAAAATAGGGTTTTGCTTTAAGACCAGCAGTATCGCTAATCATTTTTGAGACAAAAGTATAACTGAGCTCTGCCAAAAGTTGAATTTTATTTGGAATTAATGAATTTTTTTTTGATCCAAGATTAAAAATTATTAATATTGCTACTGAACTAATGATCATAAACAAGCTTGCATTTGTAAATGAGATATCGAAAGTGCCTATTTTGATGTCTGGTCCAATTCTGTGCACATTGAATTGGGTCATTGGATTTGATGCCATAAAATTTTATCTATTTTTGCATATTTTTTGCAGATCTAATTACGTTGGTTATTCCAGCAACCACACCTACAAAAAAAAATATTAATATAAACCAGGGCTTAGTATCAAAGGTCTTATCAAAAATAAACCCAATAATTGTCCCTACAGCCACAGCAGAAACTAATTCTGTGCTTAATTTAAAGGCTGTTCCAATAGAGGATGGATTATCCTTTTTATTATACAAATTTTTCTTTGAAATCTTGCTTTTTGCAATCTCTAGGCGAGTTTTAAACGGATCTTTTGACATTTGTATAGTTTAGGCAACCATACTCTCTGCTTTTTGTAAATCAACAGCTACTAGTTGGCTAATTCCTTTTTCTG
>ENA-ORDA01001638-ORDA01001638.1-marine-metagenome-genome-assembly--contig:-NODE-1638-length-18486-cov-2.376120_pt1 | contig 18486 bp, 15 predicted proteins | sample MGYA00237778_ERZ508506 | MGnify/ENA primary metagenome ERZ508506 (study PRJEB26177, sample SAMN06267891) | marine metagenome | isolation source: Monterey Bay, California, USA | place: Pacific... | reverse complement strand
TTCAGGGTTTTCATCTCCTTGCACTATTAGCGGCAGTTGGATGATTGAGCCAATTGTCTTTCTGGGATTAAGTGAGGAATAGGGGTCTTGAAAAATTGGTTGGACAAGTTTTGCAAGGTCTAATCTCGAAATTTCATTTATTGGCATGCCACAAAGCTTGATGGTTCCATCATCAGGCTCCAGAAGGCCAAGCATTATTTTTGCTAATGTAGTTTTTCCACACCCTGACTCGCCCACTACTGCCAAAGTCTCTCCCCGGTTGACAGAGATTGAGACCTTGTCAACAGCTCTCAACACTTCTTTGCCTCGAAACAATCCTCTGGATATCTTATAGTCTTTCGTCACACCCGTTGCTTCAACCATTAAATCAGTCATCAATTGGCCTTTCGCCTGTCAGAATTGTAAGATTTTTTTAAGCAGTCCTGGCAACAAAAGCGTACCAGGTGGGTTTCTGATCCATTAACCTTAAAGGTGTTTGATTCGTCTGGAACAGCAACAAGTCTTATATCTGCGCCTTCCAATTGCTCATCAGCAACACTCCATCTGCCAGAAAATCGGCACCCAGAAAAATCTCCAACCAACGATGGAACCATGCCGGGAATTGAACCCAAGGGCTCACCCCGTTTAATTTTACCCGGGACAGGAATACAACTCAATAAACCTCGGGTGTATGGGTGTGAGGGGCTGTCAAAAATATCATACACACTCCCCTCTTCCACTATTTGACCAGCATACATAACAGCCACTCTATCAGCGATGTTTGCCACGACTCCCAGATCATGGGTTATGAAAATCAAGCCAACGTTGAAGTCATTTTGCAGATCCTTCATCAGCTTGAGTATTTGCGCTTGAATTGTTACGTCTAAAGCAGTCGTTGGCTCATCTGCAATAATCAGTTCAGGTTCACATAATAACGTCATCGCTATCATGACCCGCTGGCGAAGCCCTCCAGAAAGTTGGTGCGGGTATTGGCGCAGGCGCTTTTCTGCTGGAGTGATGCCAACTTTCTCAAGCATCTGAACTACAAGAGCTTTAGCCTTTGAACCAACAATGTTTCTGTGCCTCGATAACGTTTCGAGCATCTGATTCTCAACAGTAAAAGAAGGGTTCAAACTGGACATTGGCTCCTGGAAAATCATGCCCATTTTGTTGCCTCTAACGTTGGACATTTGTTTTTCAGAAAAATTCAATATATCAGCGTCACTTAGCGACATTTTATCAACGGTGCGGATGGCTTTCTTAGGCAAAAGATCCATTATTGCAAGCGATGTCAGGGATTTGCCACAACCTGACTCACCTACGATGCACAAAGTTTCTCCCCTCTCTACGTGGAGGCTGATATTGTCCACAGCGTGCAACATACCGCCAATCACTGGTATTTTAATTGATAAGTTCTCTACATCGAGTACACGTTCTGACATAGCCACCTCCTCAATTTCTGTTTTCTGGTGCAGTAATGTCCCGAACACCATCGCCCATCAAATTGATTGCGAGCACTAGCAAAAATAATGCAACTCCTGGGATAGTGATCAGCCAAGGCTCAAATAACATCATATCTTTTCCTTCTGAGACCATAAGACCCCAGGAAGGCAGAGGTGGTTGAACGCCCAGACCGAGAAATGATAACGCAGCTTCGAGTATAATCGCGTGCGCCATCTCTAAAGTAGCAATCACAATCAGATTATTTACAACATTGGGCATAATTTCTGTCATCAAAATACGTTTTGTTGAACAGCCAACAGCCTGAGCTGCAGCTACGTAATCCATTGATCTGATTTGCAAAGTGGATGATCTCATAACAACTGCAAACCGGTCCCATAACAGTAATCCCAGTACACTAATAACGACTTGCAAAGAACCGCCAACAATTGCAACTACCGCCAAGGCCACAAGAACGACTGGCATAGACAGGCGGACAGTAATCAAGAAAGTCACTACCATATCTACTCGTCCACCAAAGTACCCAGCCATTACACCCATAATGGTTCCAATCAGTCCCGAGATCAGAGCAGCACCAAATCCAATCAAAAGTGAAATTCTTGCGCCATAAATTAATCTTGAAAAATAATCCCTCCCCAAATGATCCGTTCCAAGCACATGTTCCCAAGAACCCCGGCTATCCCAAACAGGTGGTATTAATCTCGTTAGCAAGTTTTGATGATAGGGGTCGTGGGGCGCTAAAACTGGAGCAAACAATGCCACGACAACAATTGCAATAACAATAAATGCGCCTATCATCACTCCTTGATGACCAGTAAATCTTGTGTAGATTGAAGCTTTTGTAACAGCCGTTGTCGCTATATTTTCATTACTCATTGCTTATTTAATCCTTATCCGGGGATCTAACCAAGCGTTGATGAGATCTGCAAAAAACGTCAAAACAATATAAAAAAGCGAGAATACTAAGATCAGCCCTTGAACAGTGGGCAGGTCGTTACGCGTAATTGATTCCCAAGCTAGAAACCCCGCACCATGCAACGCAAAAATAGTTTCAACAACAATTGATCCTCCCAACATAAATCCAAATTGCACTGCTGCCAAACTGACAACTGGAATAATTGCATTTCTGAGCGCATGCTTAAAAAGCACGACTGGAGGACGCAGGCCTTTTGCGCGAGCTGTTCTGATGTAATCTGTGCTCAGAACTTCCAACATTCCTGTTCGTGTTAAGCGCATAATTGCTGGCGCAGCGTAATACCCAAGAACAACTGTAGGCATCACAAAATGTAGCCAAGTATCAGAACCAGATGTTGGCAGCAACCTGAGAGAGACGGAAAGGAAAACAATCAACATAAGCGCAAACCAAAAACTTGGCAGTGCCTGACCCATGACAGAAAGGAAAAGAGCAATCCGGTCAATGATGCTGTTTGGTCGAATTGCCGCGGCCACGCCAAGTGGCACTGATAATAAAATTGCAAATGTTATGGCGCATACGCCCAGTGTCATCGTTGTAGGCAAACGCTCACCAATAAGGGCGCTGACGTCGGTTCTAAAATAATAACTTTTTCCAAGGTCGCCAGCAGCAGCACGTTGCAGCCAGTCAAAGTATTGGACTAAAATTGGACGATCAAATCCGTAAAGCTGACGAATAGCTTCAATGTCAGCGTCAGATGCTGTCTCACCAGCCATCGCTATCGCCGGATCACTTGATAGATACAAAAGCCCAAAACTAATGAAAGATACCGTTAGCGCAACCAAGGCCGCCAGGGCTAGACGCTTTAGCGTGTAATATAGCATTTCAGATCACTCTTAAAATGAATATGTTAATCATCTGCGTGCCATAGCGACACGCAGATGATTGATTATTTTACATCCACTTTGCGGTGAAGAACCGAGGAATCTCGTCGGGCGTTGGATTGAAATCAACATCCTTTGAGAAAGCATACCAAGTGTTGTAAGACCACAATGGGAACATAAACGCCTCACCAGAGATTCGTGACAAGGCAGCTTTGTAAGCGGCTTTTCTCACATTTGCGTCAACAGAAGTGTCGCCGATGCCTAGCTGTTTGATGACTTCTGGATCTTTCGAATAATCATCCTTACCACCTGATTGGAAATGGCTGGTGATTGCTGAGACATCGTTAATTGAATATGAACCCCAAGTGCCAAAGTTAAATGGTGCACCACCGCTCTGAACTTTATCCCTAAAAGCTGCATATTTCAGGTATTCAAATTTAACCGAAATACCCACAGCGTTTAAATTGTTAATCATCGCCTCAGCATAATCACGGTTTCTGTAGGCAAGGAATGGTGTCTCAAATCCGTTTGGATAACCAGCCTCAGCAAGCAATTTCTTTGCTTTTTCTGGGTTATAATCATAGGTTGGTACATCCTGCGTACACCCAAATTGTGATGGGAAGCAAAGCGAATTCACAACTATCGACTCACCCTGTACAAGTGCTTTCACAATGCCTTCACGATCAATCGAATGCGCAATCGCCCGTCTGACACGAACATCATTCATTGGGTTTTTGCCGTTCCTACCCATGGCATCAAAATTTAAATATCCAATTCGCATGGTAGAAGAGTTCTTAACCGTAAATTCGCCTTGCGACTTGATGCGTTCCGCCTGATCAGGCTTGACTTTCCAGATCCAATCAATGCCGCCTGAGAACAGTTCAGCAAGCTGGGTATTGCTCTCGGCAATGGTCCTAATCACAATGTTACCAATATTTGCTTTACCCTTTGGGCTAGAAGCATGATATCCATCGTATTTTTTGAATTTATAGCGTTTACCGGGTTCAACACTCGTAACCTGATACGGGCCCGTACCTATTGGCTTCAATGCCATTCCTTCAGGACCGTTCTTGCCGTAATATTCATTTGGATACATCACAAGTGGACCTGACAAGAATTCAAGCGCTGCCGGAAATTCTTTTTTCAGATTCAACTGGACCTTGTATTCGCCTAGCTTTTCCGCGTTCGTCCACCAATTCACATTCCGTGCTGGCTTCGCGCCATTTGCCGGATCTGCGAGATAGTTCAATGTGAACACCACATCATCGGCATCAAACTTTTCACCATTGTGAAATTTCACGCCTTTACGAAGGTCAAACTGAAGCGTTTTCGAGTCCACCCACTTGTAAGCTGTAGCGAGGTTTGGCAAATACTCATTGGTTTTTGGATCGCGATACAGCAACCCATCCCAGACCATTCTTGAAATTACAATACCTTCCCGCGCGGTATTGTAATAATTGTCAATTGACTCCAGCTCTCTATCAATCGCAACGTTTAATGTATCATTTGACTTGCCAGCATGCGCTGCGGTCGATATTCCCGCCGCGATCAACGCGCCTAGCAGTAGTTTTGAAAAGTGCTTATTTACAACCATCAACCTCTCCCTTCGAATACATGTTTTGTATTTTTTACTTTTTTAACTCATAAACCTAACCATACCTTTTTGAAGGTGTCGAGGCTCAAAGCCTTAAATATAATCATAGAGTCCTGGCATTTCGTCTATGAGGTCGGCTCGCAGTATGAATTTAACAATAATTTAAACGCTTGCTTTTTGGTTGCATGATCACTCTACAGCCAACATAATTTTGTATTGCTTTCGGTTTATGTGCCGCACTTCGCCACACCGGACAAACCCTTGGATATTATTTTGACATCAAACAAAAATAATAAAAAGACACCGTTATTGACGCGAATTGCGCGCAAGGACAAAGCGCTGCAGTCGGCATTCTGGATGATTATTTCTTGCGTTGCCTTATCAGTTTTAGCAGGGCTTGGCCGCTTGCTTGGTCAATATGATGTTAATGCCTTCCAAACAGTATTTTGTCGCCTACTATTTGCCTTTCTTGTTATGCTGCCAATGGTCATGCATTTGGGTCTTAAGAATGTCACCACTGGCCAGATGAAAATCTATGTCATCAGGACCGCGTCTGGCATTGTAGCCATGTGGACATGGTTTTATGCGGTAACGCTTATTCCAATTGGTGAGCAAACCGCGCTTAGTTTTCTGGCACCGCTTTTCACAACTGTTGGCGCTGCGTTCTTGCTACGTGAGACTGTTCGTGCGCGCCGGTGGTCAGCCATTATCATCGGCTTTTTCGGCGCGCTTTTAATCATCCGGCCCGGTATTACCGATATCAGCATCGGACACTGGATTTCTATTTTGTCAGCAACGGCAATGGGCTGTTCAGCATTGGCCATCAAAAAGCTAACCAGCCGGGACGATCCGCTAATCATTGTCTTTATTTCGCATATTATGATGTTGCCCATGGCGCTTATCCCTGCGCTTTTGGTTTGGGAATGGCACGTCCCCGAAGTATGGCTTATCCTGATTGCTACCGGGCCATTTGCGGTTGTTGGTCACTTTACTCTTGCAAAAGCGTACTCGCTTGCCGATGCATCGTTTGTTGCAGGTGTTGATTATGCCCGATTACCCTTTGCGGTATTATTTGGCTGGTTAGTGTTTAACGAGCTGTCCGATTTATGGACATGGGTTGGCGCCAGTATTATTTTTGCCTCATCATTCTATGTGATCCGACGAGAGATGCGTGAAAAGAAAGGTGCGCTAAAAAAACAGGCCCCATTAATTGAAAAAGCGTGATTAGTGTGCTCGAATTGAGTAAGGAGAAAGCGATGTCAAACCGAGTGATAGACTGGCTGGAGTCGCAACAGGACAATATGCTAGATTTACTGGGCGAACTGGTAAATATCGATAGCAACAGTTTTGACAAAGCCGGCGTTGACCGTGTGGCTAACCGACTTGCTGAGTTTTTCTATGCCCACTCCATTCCACACGAAACCATTCCGATCACTACCCATGGTGATGCGATGCGCGCGGTTGTTGCTGGCGGCAACGGTAATCGGCCAATATTGTTATGTGGCCACCGCGATACTGTTTTTCCAAAGGGTGAGGTTGCAAAACGCCCATTCCGAATTGAAAATGGTAGAGCCTATGGTCCGGGCGTTGCTGATATGAAACCCGGCCTTGTAATCAACGCATTTATTCTGGCGGCCTTTCAAAAATTTGGTGGGCACCCAAATCCTCTTGTCGGGCTATTTACCGGCGACGAGGAAATCGGCTCGCCTACATCTCAGGATGTGATTATCGCCGAGGCAAAAAAAGCGCGCCTTGCGTTCAACAGTGAGCCCGGACGACCGAATGGAAACATTGTTACAAAGCGCAAAGGTGGCATATTCTGCCACTGCGAAATCAACGGTGTTGCAGCGCATTCAGGCGGATTTTTCGAAGATGGTCGCAGCGCCATCGAAGAGCTGGCTCGTAAAGTACAGGCACTGCACGCACTGACCGATCTTAACCGGGGTATCACAATAAATGTCGGGCTGATAGCTGGCGGTCAGTCGGTCAACACGGTTGCCGCCGAGGCGAGTTGCGGCATAGACATCCGCTATCGCGATAGTGACGACCGCGCTGACATTTTTGAAAAAGTGCGGAAAATTTGTACGACGACAAGTGTTGATGGCACCAGCTCAGACATGGTTATCAAAGGCGAATTTCATCCGCTGAACCCCTCGCCGCAATCAGTTGAGCTGTTTGATCTTTATGTAAAAACAGCAGCCAACAATGGTTTTGTTGTGACAGGGGAACATTCAGGTGGATGCGCAGATAGCGGGTTTATCGCTAATGTTGGCACGCCGGTAATTTGCGGTGTTGGGCCAATTGGTGGAAACTATCACCGGCCAGATGAATGGATGCAGATAGACAGCCTTTCAGTGCGGGCAAAATTCATTGCCGAGACAATTTTGAAACTGGCCACGACACCAACTAAAACAGGCCTTTAGCACCCCTGCCAGCAAACAGTCGCTTTAGCATGAGGCCGCCATACCATCGCCAGCTGGATCAGCGCCGCCATCAAGCTTGCCATCTTGCAGTCTAATCGCATGTAAGATTGGGGTGATATAGCTGGCGGCATAGCGCCGTGTTACATATCCATCTTGGTTTAGATCACGCTCGACACCGCGCAGAATCCGATTGGTCAACTCAATCACATTAGACGTTGCACAAAAGCGCGGCGCAGATACCGCGTCTTGTGCGCTCATACGAAAGTCAACCGCGTTTAGAATAGTCTGCAAAACTCCCATGGTTATGGTGGTACCGCCTGGCGCACCCAACGCCAAAAACGGCTTTCCGTCCTTTGACAGAATCGTTGGACACATCGCCGTAAAGCGGGCTTTGCCCGGAGCAAGACTACCGACATGGCCGGGCCGTGGGTCAAACACCATCATGCAATTATTATACATAAAGCCAAGCCCGTCAGTAATAACGCCCGAGCTTGATCCAAGCGAATGCGTAACATTAACAACGTTGCCGGCAGCATCAGCAACAACTAGATGTGTTGTGTCCTTGCTTTCGGGTGCGCCTGAATTTAGCCGCACAATTTCAGCTTTTTCACCTGCACGAATCTTTGCCGCAATCTTGGCTGCCCGCGCTTTACTTGCTAGCAGGTCTTGCGGCACATCAATGAAATTTGGATCACCCATAAACTGATCTTTATCGATCGTGGCATATTTCATCGCCTCGGCAACCGTTGCAATATATTGCGCCGAATTATGTCCCATGGCGGCCAAATCAAAATGCTCTAGAATGTTCAGCATTTCCAATATCATCAAACCGCCACCTGGCAATTGATTGGTTGCTACCTCAAAGCCTCGATAGTTGCCAATCAGCGGGGCCAGATTGGTTGGCGCGCAATCGACCAGATCATCACTTGTCAGTAGCCCGCCATTGGCTTTCATGTCAGCGGTAATCAAATCAGCGACGTCGCCATCGTAAAAAATACCAATGCCTTCGTTCGCAATCCGTTGGTAAAGCCGGCCCATGTCTGGATTTTTCAGAATATCGCCGACATTCAAAAGCGCACCATCCTCGCTTAGATAGATTTTGCGGGCCGCATCCAATTTATTCACCACGGCGACCCGTTCAATGCGACCTGCCTGTGCCGGCTGAAGCCAAAATCCCAGAACCCTTGGTCGAACCGCAAATCCATTAATGCAATAGTCAATCGCCGGTTGCAAAACCTGACCCAGCGACATTGTGCCATGGTGTTGCAGCGCGGTGTTAAACGCTTGCAGTGTCATTGGCGATGTCATCGATTGATAACCAAATTCGTTGACCTGGCCCTTGAGCACAAAACCGAAGCCATCGTCACATTCACGTTCGATCAGATGTTCCCACATATCTGGCTTGGTTGCTTTGGGCGCCTTGCCGTGAAAATCAATGAAACTGTGAATATCTTTTTCTGGCATGAGGATTTGCATCGAGCCAAAACCGGCAATACCGCACATTTGTGGATCAACAACTGTTTGGACAAATGCGGCTGCGATAGCCGCATCCATCACATTGCCGCCAGCTTTAAAGATATCCAGACCAGCCTCTACCGCTTCTGGCTGTGGTGCCGAAATCATACAACGCGTCATCATACTTTCCTTCACGAATTATCTACCTATCCCATTGCCAACTTAAACAGGTTTTTGAAATTCTTGCCAGTGAACTCTTTTAAGCTATCGATGGGAAACTATTGTCAGCTAATAACTTGTTTTTGTGATGATCGGCACGCTAACGTTATGATTGAACTGCAAGATAAAGCAAGGAAGCGACGAAACGGAGGGCAATTATGGATATGGCGCAGCTAGGTTTTAATGATGAGGATATGCTTGCTGGATTAAAGCCCTGGGTTCTTTGCGAAAGCCCCAGTTATGATCCGGCGGCGGTGAACCGGATGCAGGATATTGCCGCACATGATCTTGCAGTTATGGGGGCACCAATTGAGCGCATTCCAGTGCATTCCTCAATTGGTGATTGTATTCGCGCGCGTTTTGCCCATCCACAATCTGACCAGCCTGGACTTTTGATTATTGGCCATATGGATACTGTTCACCCGCTTGGCACACTGAAACAATTGCCGTTTAAACGTGAAGGCAACCGCTGCTATGGCCCCGGCATTTGTGATATGAAAGGTGGCAATTATCTGGCACTAGAGGCAATCCGCCAGCTGCAAAAGGCCGGACTTGAAACGCCACTTCCCATCACTGTTCTCTTTACCTCGGACGAAGAAATCGGATCACCGTACACCCGTGCACTTATCGAAGCCGAAGCCGCGCGGGCAAAGGCGGTCTTGATACCTGAACCAGCACGAAAAGGGAATGGCGTCACATCTGGCCGCTATGCTGTTGCTCGCTATGATGTCACCACCTATGGCAGACCAAGCCATGCCGGATTGCGGCTGTCTGAAGGGCGTTCAGCAATCCGTAAAATGGCCGAAAAAATTATCGATATCGAAGCCATGACAAGTGAGGATTGTAGCTTTTCAGTAGGTGTTATGAACGCCGGAAAATGGGTGAATTGCGTTTCGTCAAAAGCCAGCGCTGAGGTTCTGTCAATGTCAAAACGCCAAGAAGACCTAGATGATGGCATTGCCAGAATGCTTGCCCATAATGATCCAAATAGCGAGGTTATTACCAAGGTCAAGCTTGGCCTAACAAGGCCTGTCTGGACGCCATCGACGGCTGACCTGAAACTTGTTGAACTGGCCAATGATCTTGCCACGCAGCTAGGCCAGCCATTTCGTCATGAAAGTTCAGGCGGTGGTAGCGACGGTAATTTTACTGGTGCAATGGGTGTTCCGACGCTTGACGGTCTTGGGGTTGCTGGCGACAAATACCACACGCTTGAAGAACATATTGAAATTGATAGTCTGGCAATGCGCGGCCAGATGATGGCTGGTTTATTGATGGGAATCGACGCAGATTTTTAGAATTTTGCACTAAACAGGGGGCTTTTCCATGGCCGAGACAAAACTATCCACCCATTCAAATGAAGCTTTGTTTCTTCGCGACAAAAATCTTGTCGAAGATGTGATGGGAAAGATGAGTTTCACCGATGCCATGTTTTATCACATTATGGGGATTGCGCCATCAGCTGGCCAGCGCGCAATTTTGGATGCGGTGCTTGTCACCTTAATGGAACATGGCTTTACCCCTAGTGCGATCGCCGCCCGCATGACATATCTCTCTGCTCCAGAGGCCATGCAATCAGCGGTGGCGGCGGGATTATTGAGCGTCGCCAGCCAATTTATTGGCACTATGGAAAATGCGGCAAAAATTTTAGAGGAAATTGCCAATGACCCCAACGGCCAAAATGCAGCCTGCCAGCGCATCGTCCAACAACATCTTGACAGCGGCAATCACATGCCCGGCTTTGGGCATCACCTTCATCGCCCTGATGATCCTCGAACGCCAAAATTATTTGAAATCGCCATGGCACATGAAGAAATCGACAAACGTCCAATTGCAATGATGCAAACGCTTGGGCAATATGTTGACCGGAATTATGGCAAACATCTGACGATTAATGCGACCGGCGCCACCGCGGCAGTATTGATGGGCGCAGCGGTTCCAGTGCAGATCATGCGCGGCTTTGCGGTAATTTCACGCGCCGCCGGTTTGGTCGCACATGTCATGGAAGAACAACAAAACCCAGCCGGACGCCACATATGGGATCTTGTCGATAATAATATCCCCTATACTGGCAATGCTTTGATAAAACCTGCCCCTTAAAACATCCTCCAAAATCAGTGGGCGGATTCAAAAAGGCTGCTCCATCTGCTGATCTTTGAGGGACTGCTCGATTGCCTGTTACGCTAGATGCCTTCCAGCCCCGTCATATGCTGGCACACACTTTGCCCAAGCGCATTGAGGTCATAACCGCCCTCAAGCAGGCTAACCACTCTCACTGCGCCGCTATGTTCGGCCGCTTCATTTGCCGCATCAATAATATCATTTGTTAAAATGCCAAAATCATCACTTGTCATCTGCAACCCGCCAAGCGGATCTGCCTCATGCGCGTCGAAACCAGCCGAAATGATGATCAGATCAGGTTTGGCCGCAACAACCGATGGCAATAAATCATCACGCCAGCCAGACCGGATACTGCTGCCGCCAGTGCCATAAGCCAATGGCAGATTGAAAATATTCTGATAAGCACCTGTTTCATCATAGGCTCCAGTGCCCGGGAAAAGCGGCATTTGATGCGATGATGCATAAAACAGGCTTCCATCATTCCAGAAACAGGCTTGCGTGCCATTGCCGTGATGAACATCAAAATCAATTACGGCAATCCGGTTTAATCCCCATTTTTGCTGAGCATGACGCGCCGCGATTGCCGCGCTGGAAAACAAACAGAATCCCATGGCTTGTTCAGGTTCGGCATGGTGACCCGGCGGACGCATCAGGCTAAAAGCGGTGCTGGCCTTGTTTTCCATCACCATATCAACGGCAAGACACGCCCCACCAGCCGCACGCGATGCACATTCATAGCCGCGCTTGCTGGCCCATGTATCAGCATCAAGCGGCGCTGGTTCATCGGCATCACCTGTTACGTCAAGCACCATATCAAGATAGGACTCGCTATGCACCAGCTCAAGCTGAGATCGTTCGGCAAGCGGCGCTGCGGCACGCTGCCATGATTGATAATTATCGCCAATATGATCAAGAATCGCCGCATATCTCTCCGGCCTTTCGGGATGGCCAGCCGGTACGTCATGGCGGGCTGATATGTCATGGGTGATCAAGGCAGGTTTCATCATTTTTTCCAAACATGCACGTAGTCCTAAACCGCCGGGGGCGGCTTTTGGCTTTGACAATAAACACTAGCATAGATTTACGTGATGGGAATGCCCCAACGCCAGAACAGCAAATGGCGGCAAAGAGATTGGCAATCAACTAAAATACTGATTTCTCTGTTTGCTTTATCTTGCAAATCAGTTGCCAAGCGCTTAAATCCAGAATGCATCGTGGTACCAAGGGAGCAACGCATGACTGTTCAAACATTCAATTTTGAAGCTGATACCGGGAAAATTTTGAGCATCGTGATCAATTCACTTTACTCACAAAAAGAAATCTTCCTTCGCGAGCTGATCTCGAATGGTTCAGACGCGATTAATAAACGCAAATTTGACATTATGACGGCTGGCAATGCCGCTGATACCTTTGATGGCAAAATCACCATTGCCGTCAATAAAAAGGACAAAACCATCACCTTGTCAGATAATGGCATTGGCCTGTCATCAGATGAAATGGTTGAGACGCTTGGAACCATTGCCAGCTCGGGAACCAAGGCCTTTATCGAAGCGGCCAAAACCACAAAAGATACCGATGATGTGAGCGACCAGCTTATTGGGCAATTTGGCGTTGGATTCTATTCCGCCTTTATGGTTGCCGACCAAGTTGAAGTTTTGTCAAAAAAGCATGGCGCCAAAACCGCCAGCCTATGGGCAAGCGATGGTCAGGGCGGCTTTACCATCACCGATGCCAGCCGCGGTGAGACCGGAACAAGCGTTATTCTTCATCTTCGTAAAGAAGCCAAAGAATATCTTGAACAGGAGCGCATCACGCACCTTGTCAAAAAATATTCAGATCATATTGCCCAGCCTATTTTCTGGATCGGCAAGGATGATGCCGCCGAACAGCTAAATTCATCAGCCGCCCTGTGGACCCGCGCAGCAAAAGATATTTCCGAAGACGAATATACGTCATTTTACAATGCGGTGGCGTCATCTTATGACAAACCCTTTATTACGCTTCACAACAAAACCGAGGGCGCGGTTGAGTTTACCAACCTGCTTTTCATTCCGTCATCAGCACCGTTCGACCTTTATGATCCCGAACGTAAGTCAAAGCTGCATCTATATGTAAACCGCGTTTTCATCACCGATGATTATGAAGGGCTTGTGCCAAAATGGATGCGGTTCTTACGCGGCATTATCGACACGCCCGATGTTGATTTGAATGTTAGCCGTGAAATGTTGCAGCAAAATCCAGCTGTCACCAAAATCAGCAAGGCCGTCGTTAAACGGGTTCTATCTGAGCTGAAAAAAGCATTGGACAAGCGCCGTGACGAATATGCCACCTTCTGGGAGGGACTTGGCAAGGTTCTGAAAGAAGGGCTTTACGAGGACCAGGCCAATAGCGAAAAGCTTCTTGAAATCTGTTTGTTCCGGTCGACCAAAACGGACAAGCTGATCACGCTTCAAGATTATATCGATGATTTCGCCGAAAATCAGGACGTCATCTATTACCTATCTTCCGATGATGCCGATCGGGCGCGACTGAGCCCGCATCTTGAATCCTTTCAGGCCAAGAATATTGACGTTCTGCTGCTTACCGATCCGATTGATGATTTCTGGCTGTCCAATATTCAGCAATTTGGGGGCAAGAATTTCCAATCAATCACCCGCGGCGAAGTTGATATTTCGAAAGTTGGAGAACCCGCATCAAAAGATGATCAGACAGAAGAAATTTTATCCGATCAATTTGTTGCCAAGATCAAACATGTTCTTGACAGCAGTGTCGCCAATGTACGCAGCTCAGCAAATATGGAAACCAGCCTTGCCCGCCTTGTTGCCGATGACAATGGCATGGATCAGCAGATGGAGCGCATGATGCGCATGCATAATCCCGATTTCAAAGGCATGCCAAAAGTGTTAGAAGTGAATGCCAAGCATCCATTGATCAAATCATTGAATGCCAAGCTGGAAGCTGGCGAATTTGAAGGATCGGATGATTTTGCCAAATTGATTTTAGACAGTGCGCTCGTTGCCGAAGGCGAGGCAATCACTGATTCACGCGACTTTGCCAAACGCCTGTCCGACGTCATGCAAAAGGCGCTTGCCGACTAGTCACTCAACAACCGGTCCGTTTTTATCTGCCGGACCGGTTAAATAAATACAATTTTGACCAGCTTGTGTTTGTATCGCGACTGACAAACCGGTTGAACTGAATAGCAGCTATTGAACCGTCATTTTGCGTATATCAAGCCTGCCAACAATTGTTCCAATCCAGCTATCCACCTCAACACGAACAGGCACTATCTGGCCCTGCAACGGGCGGCCAAAAAACATTGTGATCCGTTCGTCATTATCATCTTTTCCGTCTGAACGCCATTTGGACTCGATTTGATGGCCGCCAATTGGTTCAAATTCCAGACTGCATATAAGCGCCTCTCCTGCAAATTCACCGGGCCGTGTTTCGGTTAAATTGGTGGTGCCAAGCGTTTCAAAATGCAGCCGGTTTCGTCGCCGCCCATCAAAAACTTCATAGCTTTCGGTGCAATCACCCGTGGTTTCGATATGGCGAATAAGGCGAAGAACGGCACTATAGGGATCTAGGACGTTCACCCGCATCTGCGCCGTCAACGGATAGACTTCGCCAAGGTCAAGTTCGGGCATCCGCGATTCAATGCTGACATTTGAATCATCATCCCACGCCACACGGCTTTGTACCGTTTTACGTCCAGAAATCCGTTCCATAAACAGGGTTTCAGGCGTCCATCCAGCATCTTTTAACACCAGATCAGCTTTGGCGCGGCTTTGAAAACTGCTAAAAAAGGCAATAAAACCATCACTGTCAACGCTAGCCAAAATGCGGGCATCATCGTCGCCAAACTGGTAATCAAGCTGGCTTTTGGCAAGTAGAATATTGCCCCAGCTAACAGTATAAACCAATCTTGTTGACTGGTAGGATGCTGCCGCTGCGCTCGCGCAAAGACTGAGTAAAACCGCTAGGAAAAGTCTATGCATAAACCATTCTCCTAAAAAGACATTCATCTTAACCCTGATTTAGATATTCAACCAGACTTCTTCAAGATCATGCACAAGAGGCCAGCAATTTTTGCCGCTCCAAATAAAGAAAGCCGGTCTAATGACCGGCTTTCCCGAATTAGTGATAGATGCGACTTATGAAAACATATCGCTGGTGATACCATTGTACCAACCAATTGATTCTTCATAGGTTGCTTTGCGGACGTCGGCACTTTCGCCGCCCTGCGATACAAATTTATCAACCACATCAATTTTTTCTGATCCAGCTTTGTAATTCGCACCAACCTTAATCCCGTCATTTGTCGCAACCAGGCTCCAACAGGTATTAGCAAAACGTGGATCGTAAACACGGCTTCCCGTCAACTCACCACGGATTGCATTCGCTGCTACCTTGGCCTGACTATTTGCTGAAAATCCAGATTTTGGCATTGATGATGCGACCGATGCATCACCAAGCACATGAATGTTTGGATCAGCCTTTGACGCCATTGTTGCCGGAATAATTGGCGCCCAATCACCGTCAGTAACACCTGCCGCCATTGCGATTGATCCTGCTCGCTGTGCTGGCACTACACATGCAGCGTCAGCTTTAAAGGTGTCAAGGTCAGTAACAATTTCCATGGTTTCATGGTTGACCGACTTGATACCCCCATGAGAATCTGGGCCAAGCCACTCAATCATTCCAGGATAATGCTTTTCCCAACCCGCCGTGAAAAGGCCCATTTTTGAGAATTTTTCTTTAGGGTCCAAAACAATGATCTTGGCAGTTGGATTGCGTTCTTTCAATAGATGAGCAATCATCGAAACGCGCTCATATGGTCCTGGTGGACACCGATACGGGTTTGGCGGAGGCACCATAACAAAAGTACCACCTTTTTTCATGGTGAGAACTTGGTTGCGAATTTGTTGAGCTTGCGTTCCAGATGTCCAGCCATGCGGCATACGCCCTTGAGCCTGAGGCGAATAGCCTGCAATGCTATCATATTTCAGTGCGATCCCAGGTGAAAGGACAAGCTTGTCGTATGACAATTTTCCTCCTGACGCCAAGTTGACTGTTCTCGCAGCACCGTCCACTGATGCGGCCCACTCGTGCACAACATTGATACGGTTATTTACTGCCAACCCATAATAATTATGACCGATCGACCCATATTTGCGGAAGCCTCCAATATAGAGATTTGAGTAAAAACAAGTGTAATACCGCTTTGATGCTTCGACCAAGGTGACATCAAGCGCACCTTTTGAGTCCTTCGCTAGGTAACGTGCTGCAGTTGCACCACCCGCACCGCCACCAATAACAACAACTTTCGGAACCGCGCCAAAAGCCAATGACGGCATCGCAAGCCCAAGAGCCGATGCCCCGAACAAGCCGCCAAAGCCGCGTCGTGAAATTGAAGTCATGAAAACCTCCCCTGTTGATATATCATTTAGAATTTCGAGTGACGGGTAGCGAAAAAACGGACGTGCCACCCCTCATACATAGAGAAAACCATCAAGATTACCTAAATACAACCAAAAACTCATATATCTAATATCAGACGCTATATCTGCATCAGGGTAATTATTATTTGGGCAGCGATGAAAAATAAGCCGCAAGCGATATGATTTGTTCATCATCAAGCCTGCCAGCCATCATCTGCATGACCTTATTATCTAGTTCTTTGCTGCGATAGGCCTTCATGATGGTCACAAATGTTTCGGCCTCGATACCATTAATCTGCGGAATGCCTGCGCCCGACTTTCGATGACAGGTCACACATTCGCCTGCCAAATATTCTCCATAGTCAAGATCGGCTTTGGCAATTTGATCGGCAAGGTCAGTTTGTGCCACAGCACCTGGAATGGCACCGAACATCACGACAGACATGGCACCAAACATCGCGGCAATCACCCACGCCCGAAGCCTGGCCATCCCCACAATATGCGGCCTCAAATTGGCTTTTCTCATCGCAGAACCCTTCAAAACATAGATTTAATATATGAATTTAACTATATAAATCCCATCATAGCAAGCAAGCACCGCAATATGATGAGACGGTTCCACCGATCCTTTGGCCAAGATATTGAGAAATGTACAAAATTAGGCAATAGTGATACCCGTCACTCAAAACGCAACGCCGGTTTTCATCTAATTGGCCAAAAGTACAGAATACAGATTGTGCGGCAAAATTGTTTGGCACAGGCCGCACCGCCGAACCGAAACGCCGCCGTGATAGGGGCATTGTCAAAAAGGAAAATCAGGTGGCAAAATCAAAACCCGATGATACCGAGTCCATCGTTCGTAAATTTCAAAAAATTCACGGTGGCACCTTTGATTATTCGAAGGTTGATTACTTCAACCATACAACCAAGGTCATCATAATATGCCGCCATCACGGGCCATTTGAACAGCAGCCACGCCTTCACCTTCGTGGCAGTACGGGTTGCCGCCAATGTATTGCCGAACGCGGTAAATAGCCCCCGCGCAAAAGGTACATTTCACGCTACGATCATCAATTGCAATCCTGACCAGGTGGGTGACTAATTTTAACCTGAGGCTGGATTGATGGCGGTTGTCATATTGTCAAAATGAAGCTCTGCCAGCCAGATGCGGCTTAATGAATATCCTTTATTTGCCCCATTGCGGTTTTCAATTTGGCAACGGTGAAATCAGCAGATTTTGCCGCCTCAAGGATGATTGCTTCGCGCCGGCTAATCAAATCCACCACTGCTGGTATCTGTTTGACTGCGGCTGGCGGAATGAGCACGGCGCCATGCTGGTCAGCATGGATGATATCATTTGTCTTCGCGGTTAGCCCAGATACCGTGACCTGACAATCAATATCAACAAGATGAACAAAAGCATGGCTTGGCCCAACCTTGCCACCCATCAGATTAAACCCGCGGGCGCTATCTGGCACATCACGAAATGACCCGTTGGTAACAGCCCCCAAAACACCAAGCCCTTTATGGATATTGGTTTGCACCTCACCCCAAAAGGCCCCAACCCCAGGCTGGGGATCAATATCTTGAATAACGACAATGGTTGGCGCTGGCACGGCCGCGACGTATTCATAATAGGCAGCGCGTTTTGCCACCATCTGTTCGCTGGTTTCGGGCGATGGCGCTGCAGCACGAATGGTTGCCGTACGGGCAAAACCGCAAATTGGTGGCAGCGCTGGATCAAGACTGAAAAAATGCGTGGTGGTAAAGCCATATCCGCGCCTTTCGGGAACGATTTCTTCAAGCGCATTGCAAATGGTGGGGGTGTCCCACTTGGTAAGAAGCGCAAGATCATCTGAATTGATATTGATATCCATCATTTTCCCCTTTTTAACAAATTGGCCTATTATCATAGCCAGTGATTTTCAAAATTGGGGTTTTTAAAGGATGGTTCGACATAAAAACCGCACCGGCCAAATCTAGCGGGTACAGATTT
>ENA-ORDA01001634-ORDA01001634.1-marine-metagenome-genome-assembly--contig:-NODE-1634-length-18515-cov-6.754312_pt1 | contig 18515 bp, 17 predicted proteins | sample MGYA00237778_ERZ508506 | MGnify/ENA primary metagenome ERZ508506 (study PRJEB26177, sample SAMN06267891) | marine metagenome | isolation source: Monterey Bay, California, USA | place: Pacific... | reverse complement strand
GTGTTAATAACTGTTTTCCAAAATTTGGATTGAGCAAGAGTATCCCATCTTTCTACAAAAAGCATTTCAGGATCTATAACTTCATGAAAACAACTATCCTCATAGCAATAAACATCTATTATAGTTTGAGCATTTAATTTAGACCCAATAAACACTAGTAAATAAAATAATAATCTCTTCATTTAAGTAAATTTAGCTGAAAATGAAAAGTAGAATATTTTAAGCCCACTCAAATCTTAAGAACGAATTGTGGATAATTAAATTTTAATTAAAATATCACCAGCCCTTTTTAAGGTTTCTACTTTTTTAGCAAAGCAAAACCTTAAGTTTTGCTCATCTTTTCCATAAAAAGAAAATACAGAAATAGGAATACTAGCTATCCCATTTGATATTGTTAATTTTTTTGCCATTTCAGTATCTGAAATAACTGAAATATTTGAATAATTAAGCAATTGAAAATAAGTTCCTTTACATGGAATAGATTTAAATCTTGAAGCACTAACTATTTCTAAAAATAAATCCCTCTTTTCTTGATAAAAACTATTTAGACTTAAGTAGTGATCTGGCGTTTGCAGATAGTCTGCAATTGCTAGTTGTATTGGATGATTGCATGAAAAAACATTGAATTGATGTACTTTTCTAATTTCTATCATTAAATGTTTTGGAGCCAGAACATAACCTAGTTTCCATCCTGTAATATGAAATGTTTTTCCAAATGAAAATGTAGCAATTGCATTATTAAATAATTTTGGATATTTACAAATTGATATATGTTCGTTGTTGTCATACACTAAATGTTCATAAACCTCATCACTTAAAATTAAAGTATTATACTTTTGAGAAATATTTTCTAAACATTTCATATCGTGTTCTGTGAAAATAGTCCCAAGCGGATTGTGAGGATTATTAATTATAATCATTCTAGTTTTAGAAGAAATTTTTTTTTCTACTTTTTTCCAATCAATTTTAAATTCTGAGGGCTCTAACTCTATAAAAACTGGAACTCCTCCATTAAGTTCTACGGCTGGTTGATAACAGTCAAAAGCTGGAGAAAAAATGATTACTTCGTCTTTTGGATGAATAAATGCTGCTATAGTGGTGAATATTGCTTGGGTTGCACCGGCAGTAACAGTAATCTCTTCATTTATATCATAATATTGATGGTAATTACTTTCAATCTTTTCTGAAATTGCTTCTCTTAATCTTACCGCTCCTTGCATTGGAGCGTATTGATTAATACCTTTATTCATATACTTGTTTACTAATTTTATAAGAAAAGGGTCGACTTCAAAATCTGGATAGCCTTGAGATAAGTTAATTGCTTTATTTTCACTTGCTAATTTAGACATAGATGAAAAAATATTAGTACCTACATTAGGTAATTTAGAATTTATTATGTTTTTCATAATATTGCTTTAAAGAATTAAAGCTTTTTTATGGGCTTAGTTATTTTTAATCCTAAATTTTTAACTTCCTTCAAGACCGTATCTCTCATTGCTTGAACAAATCTGAATTTGTATTTTCCTTTAATTGGAAACTTAATGTTCTTATAAAGAGAATAATTATAATTGACCATAATCCCAGATTTATTTCCTTTCCAATGTCCTTTTTTATCCATTAAAATTATTTCGAAAGTATCTGTCCTTATTTTACTATTTGGAAAGTTTATCTCTGAAAAAATAAACATATTTGACCATTTATAATCTGTGGAAGTTCTCAGCTGTAAAAATATATTGTGATTATTAGAAGTATCTAAAATATTTGTTTGAAAAATAACTGTATCTAAATAAGAAAGCTGGGAATTACTAATTTCAATATATTCATTGAATAATATGTCTTCATCCTTACAACTAACAAATAAGCTTAAGATTCCTATGGCAATAAAAAAATTTAGTCTCATAAATTGTATATAAAATATTAGGTTATTTATTTTCTTAATAATTTGTAAAGCTGCAATGAGACATCAAGCATTAAAATTTTTGGATTTGCATTTCTCTCTAAATGATAATATGCTTCATTCATTACTGAATTAATTTCCGAAATATTTTTATGATTTACAAATGGCTTAAATTTTTCTAAAAAACTTTCTTCACTTTCATTTAATCCATTGGTGGAAAGTTTGAAATTACCAAGAATACATTGCCTGTACATTTCTAAAGCATAGCTAATAAAATCTTTAATCTGTTCTCGTCCTATTTTAGAAAATTCGTTGACCCAGTCTATAGTGTCCGCAATATTTCTGGAGTAACAAAGTCGCATCCAGTTAACGAAAAGAGACCTGTTTAGTTCGGAACTACCTGATTCTAGGTGAGCGCAAATTGCTTTGTTTAAATTTCCGTTTGAATTAATTGCAATTTTTTCAGCTAAGGCAGAGTCTAATTGAAAATTAGTTTTTAAAAATGTAGCAACCTCAGTATCGATCATTTTAGGGACACTAATATTTTGAAGTCTAGAATTTATAGTAGGTAAAATTTTTGATTGATCATTAGAAATAAAAATAAAATAAGTCTCTTGGGGCGGCTCTTCAATTAGTTTTAAGAGCTTATTGGCAGCTTGAACATTCATTAGCTCAGGCATCCACATAATAAGAAGTTTACGACCTCCAAAAAATGATTTAAGGTTAAGTTTGTTTAGAATTGATTGACTTTCTTTAACCCCAATAACCCCTTGTTTATTTTCATTACCCATTTTAGAATACCAGGTTTTTTTCCCTAAGCATTTAAAATCTTTTAGGATCTCTATAAATGAAGCTCTTTGATCATCTGATATCTCTGAATGTTCTGTTTTTGAAAGATGAATTGGAAATGAAAAATGTAAATCTGGATGTTGAAATTTTTCGAACATTTTACATGATGAACAGTTTTTACATGAGTCCGTTTCATTTGGATTCTCACAAAGTAGGAGTCCAGAGAAAGAAAGCGCTAATTGTAGATGTCCACAACCCTCTAACCCGGTCAATAAAAGGGCATGAGGAACCTTATTAGATTTAAATAAATCTGTTAATTGAGTTTTAGTAGGTTCTTGTCCTGGTAAGTCTGAAAAATACACTTTTCAAATGTAGTTAAAGTTTAAATTATATAGTTAGATTATTTTGATTCTGTAAATGATTTAGAATATTTTGATCTTTGAGCTTAGGCAAAATTAAATCTCCTATATTTTTAAAAATCGGATAGATAATGGATGTGGTTTTTATCTTTTTTTTAATTAAGAAACTATGAGAATCCCAGCTTTCAATCATAAAAACTATTACTATTAAAAACGATAGAACCTTAAATATTCCAAGAACTATTCCTGCAATTTTATTTAGAAATTTTAGCTGTACTAAGTTGATGAACTTTTCTATAACTTTAATAAGTATTGCTCCAATGATTAAGGTACTAAAAAATAGAATTACAAAACATATAATTGATAGATACTTAATCTGTACTTTATCTATAACCAGGAATTCTACCAGTTCTTGGTGCTGAGTTCCTATCCAGACACCAGCAGACAAACTTAAGAGCCCTAATATTTGTGCTACAAGTCCTTTTTTAAACCCACTATATGCTCCCCACAACAACGGAGCTAATAAAACAATGTCTAACCAAATCATAATTCAAAAATAGATGTAAACTAAACAATAAAAATTTGAAGAAAAGATAGATATTCACACTTTAAAGATTAAAACTATCTTATTATAAGAACCTTTGATTTAGCCTTTGAATACCCATCTTCTGAAGTAGCTAAAAAGTAATAAACGCCACTTCCTACTTGTTGATTATTATTGTCTAATCCGTCCCAAATTGCCTGGCCTCCGTTTGAAAAAACTGTTTTAACTGGAAATCCACTTGCGTTAACAATTTTAACCTCTGAATTATTCATCATTCCTCTTATGGCAATATTTCCTTGATATTCTGGTCTAACTGGGTTTGGAAAAACTTCTAAAGTTTTAAACTGAATATTTGGCGAGGTGGCAGTAGATTTAAACCCTATAATCCCATATGGAGATCCAATGTAAACTTCACCAGTATTGTCATTAATGGCCAAAGAATTTATTACGTCGCTATAAAGTGGGCTATTATTTTTTGAGAAAGAATATATAGTTTGTGTACCTTCTTCAGAAAGTAGAAATACTCCTCCTCCATCAGTTGATATCCATTTTCTATTAGCTCCATCAATTTCAATGTCTGTTATTCTTTCGTTTTCTAATAGGTATTGTAAACTTCCATCTTGTTCTATCAATATTTTTTGCGCATTATATGTTGGTTCATTCATAATGGAGTATGAACTGTAAAATATTACTGGGCCTTGATCCGTTCCAATCCATATTTCTCCATCTCTATCTATTGCTAAAGTATTTACAAAAGTACTTGGTAATGATCCTGTTCCACTGCCGCTGCCAATAATTTTATATTGATCATCCGATTCATCAAGAGGAGTTTGATTAAAGTCATATACTAAAATTCCAACTGATTTTATTGCCATCCATATTAATCCGTATTTTTCATCTATAATTAGATCCGTACATAACTTGTTAGTTGCTACCCCTCCGCAATAAAAGGATTTCCAATTCCCATCAAGAGTTTTAACTGATAAAGGAGATAAAGTAAAAGAATTTGAAACCCATAAGTTTCCCTTATTATCAAAACTTGTTGCACCAGCAAAAACAAAATAACCATTTCCGCCAATTCTAGTTTGGAGTGAAGAATTATGAAATGTAAATCTTTCTTCTAGATCATTATTATTAAAAGAAAGTAGTCCGCCAGACCAAGACGAGGCAACAAATTTATTTGGATCAATAGGGTTTGGTGTTACCCAAACAATATCTGAAATTGTATCTATTTCTTGTTGCATAATGGAGTTAGTAGTTAGGTTGTAGTTAGTCCAAGAATTTTTAAAACGATAAACTCCATTCCAATTATATGTTTTATTCCAATTAGTTCCAGATGTTCTGCCAGAGGCAACATATAATTGATCTCCCTTTGATGATAAATGAAAACAATCATTTGAAAAAGGTCCATCATAAGTTATTTCTTCAGATGACCAATTATTAGTAACTCTGTTAAACCCTTTTGTATTATCCGCTATCCAATAATATCCATCTTTTTGAATAATGTCATTAGGGGATATAAATGTAGTTGCATTATATGCAAATAGATTATTTAGAAGCTGTAAGTTTTGATCATAAATTTCAATAGAATTTAGTGAACAAATAATTAAATCTTGGTTGATTACTTTGAAATTTCTAATACTTTCATTTGGTTGATAAATTAAAGTATCCCATTGATTATTAGAATATTGAAAAATTGTTTTAGAACTTCCAAAAGCAAAAAAATCGTCTCCAAAAGATTCTAGTTGATCAATCTGAGAACCATTTGGTAAGCCATGTGAAGACCATACACCGGAGTTAGATAGAAATCCATTGTTTAATGGGGCATACTTTATTTCATTTTCTGTCAAAGCATAAATTGTATCATTAGAAATATGAATGTCTTTTACTTTTACTTGAGAATTTAAAGCTCCAATTATATAAGTGTCTTTAATTTCTTCTTTATCGAGGTCCACGACTACTATTCCAAAACCTGTACATACATATATATATTTACTATGACTATAAAGATTGTAAATTGTTTTATCTCCAATTATAGAGCTGTTAATAATGGAAGAAATATTAATGACTTCACCATTTTTAATTAGGTCTATGTTGCTTGAGTTATAAGCAACTAACAAGGCATTTTGGGATTTATTAGCACTAATACAGGAAATGCCAATTTCACTTAATCCATTCACAGTGCTTAATTTCGTTATCTCATTGGTAGAGTTATCAAATTCTACTAATGAAAATTGAGTTGCGGCATAGATTATATCTCCCACTGAAGCCACTTGAGTAAACTTTGAATATGGCAAATGATCTCTCCAAGTTCCAACGGAAAAATCTTGTGCATTTATTAATGAAATAAATTGATTTAAAAAAAGTAAAACATATAAAATCCTTTTCATATTATACAAACTAACTAAATATTAAAATAATTATTACAAATAAACTATTTTTGTTTGAAATGGCTCCGTAGTTCAACTGGATAGAATATCAGATTTCGGCTCTGAGGGTTGAGGGTTCGAATCCTTCCGGGGTCACTTTTTTTTAAAAAATTTCTTTTACATATATTACTACACACTAAAAATAGCATTTTCATAACTTAGTTACATCTAATAAATAACCTTATAAAATCATGTTGTTTGTATTAGACAATAGTATATATACTATATTTAACATAAAATAACTTGAATAACTTCTCTAAATATATAATAGGCTTTTCAGGAGTAATTATCATATTAATTTATGGACAGTCTATCCTTATTCCATTTATTTTTGCACTTCTTTTATGGTTTACCATTAGAGTTTTTACCACTTTTTCTCAACAAATACCAGTATATGGTAGATGGATTCCCGATCAATTAAAGAAGGTCTTTACTGCTTTTTTTATTTTTGGGATTCTTTATTTTTTTACTCAGCTAATTTTATCAAGTTTTAATTCAATTATTGAATCCCATCATGATTATGATAAAAATATAACAGATTTAGTTACTATTATTAATGATAAATTTAAAATCGATGTGCAATCCTATATTAAAACACAATATACTGAAATCAGTATTTCTGGGCTAGCAGAAATGCTTTTTGATGCCGTTTCAAATATCATAAGTAGTACTTTGATGATTTTAATGTTTACAGTATTTATATTTATTGAGGAGCTCCACTTTGATAATAAACTAAAACAATACTTTGCAAACTCGTCTTCAAACGTTAACAACTTAAATAAGACACTTAATAAAATAGAATGGTCAGTTGCGCAATATTTAGGAATTAAAACTATATCTAGCTTTATAACTGGGTTAATTAGCTTTGTTGTCTTCTATATTTGTGATTTAAATTTTGCCATATTTTGGGCATTTTTAATTTTTATTTTAAACTTTATTCCTACAATAGGTTCTTTACTTGCAACTTTATTTCCGGTAGTTTTTTCAATGCTTCAATTTGGTGACTTCTCCAATGCTTTTATTATTCTATTCGTAGTTGGATCTATTCAAGTAATAATTGGGAATTTTATTGAGCCAAAATGGCTAGGGAATTCCATGAATATAAGTCCGCTATTAAGTATCTTATCTTTAATGTTTTGGGGACTAATCTGGGGCACAACGGGGATGATTGTCAGTGTTCCTTTCACTGTTGTAATTATTATAATACTTTCAGAAATAGACTCCACAAGGCCTTTGGCAATTTTACTATCTGAAAAAGGAAATATCAATGAAAAAGAAATTGCTTAGTTTTTTTTTAATTATTATTTTTCATAGTTTTAAAAATTACTGAAATACTTAACAATTAATTATTAATTCATGAAATATTTAATTTTTACATTAACAATAATAATCGGAATTTCAATCAAAGGACAACAGAAAACTTACGTTCCGGATGACACTTTTGAAGCTTTATTAGAATCTTATGGTATGGGAGACGGTATAGCTAACAATGATTCAGTAACTACTGCTAGTATTAGTACAGTTGATTCACTTATTATTTTTAATGACTTTATTTCAGATTTAACCGGAATAGAAGATTTTACAAGTCTACAATACCTTGACTGTCACAATAATTTTCTATCAACTTTAGATTTTTCTAATAATACTAGTCTAAAAAAACTTCTTTGTTCTGATAACTTAATAGATACTATTGATTTAAGTAATTGTATGGCTCTTGAATATTTAGATTTAGATACCAACTTCATAGAAAATGTGGATTTAAGTAATTGTGTAAATCTTCAAACACTGTATTTAAACTATAATTTTATAGAAAATATAGACTTAAGAAGTTGCACAAAACTTGAATATCTCTACTTAGACGACAACTTCATAGATAGCTTAGATATAATTCAGAATATAGCATTAAAAACATTTTGGTGTTTTAATAATTATCTTGAAAGTATTGATTTAAGTAATAATTCCTTATTAGAAGTGATTTATCTTGATTCTAATTTTTTATCTTGTTTAAACCTAAAAAATGATAATAATACTAACATTACAAGAGTTTTTGCTCAAGGAAATTCTAACCTTACTTGTATTGAAGTAGATGACTCTTCATATTCTAACACAAATTGGATAAATAATTCTAATTTTTATTTTGATTCCAATCATTTTTTTAGTGAGAATTGCAACTATTCATCCGACTGTTTTAACAGTCTTAATGGTGTTATTGTAAATAAATCATCTATTCTAACTGTTTTTCCTAATCCAACTAATAATATTGTCAATATAAAGTTAGATAATTATGCTGGAGAAATTAATTTAAAGATTTATGATTTTACTGGTAAATTTATAAGCTCAACTAATAGTAGAAGTTTGAATATTGAAGATTATCCAAGAGGAATTTATTTACTTAAAGTTTCTTATAGCGATGTTATAAAGAGAATTAATGTGGTTAAATATTAGTATGAATTAATACTCCCGCTAAGAAGTTTAGCAATACACTAGTTTATTTTACAATTGAACTAAAGTGAGTTTATTAGTTCTTCAGTAATTTCAAGATTATGATAAACTGCATTGACATCATCATCTTCCTCCATTTTATCTATTAATTTCATTACTTTCTGCGCATCTTCAATAGCTAGTTTTGTAGTATCAACTGGAATTCTTTGAAGTTCTGCATTACTAACTATTAATTTTTTATCATCTAATTGAGATTGCATTTTGCCATAATTATCGAATGAAGTTTGAATAATTACTTCATCTTCAACAGTATTTAATTCTTCTAATCCAAAATCAATTAAATCCATCTCTAGTTCTTCTAAATCTTCTGTCTGAATAGTCTCTTTTTTTAAAGTGAATATCCCTTTTCTTTCAAATAGAAAACCAAGAGACCCATTGGTCCCTAAATTACCGTTATACTTATTGAATATTGATCTAACTGATGCTACTGTTCTGTTATTATTGTCGGTAGTTGCTTCAACAAATACAGCTATTCCATTGGAAGCATAACCTTCAAAAGTGATTTCAACTAAATTAGCGCCTTCTCCTCCAATTCCCTTTTTAATAGCGCGCTCAATAGTGTCTTTTGGCATATTGGCGCCTTTTGCATTTTGAACAGCCAATCGCAAGGAAGGATTAGTGTCCAATTCTCCACCTCCATCTCTAGCTGCAATAGTTATTTCTTTAATTGCCCTAGTAAAAACCTTAGCTCTTTTATTATCTTGAGCAGCCTTTCGGTGCTTAATATTTGCCCATTTACTATGTCCTGCCATAAAAGATTTTAATGTGTAAAAATAAAAAAAATTGCATATCTAATAGATGAGGTTATTTTTGTTTAATTATTTGAAGTTGAAACAAAAATCTAACTTATATAAAAACATTCTTAGAGACATTGATAATATCATAGATTATTCAGTTCCTACTTTTACCAATTTAGGAAATATAACTGCATTGTTAAAAAATAATTTTGATTGGTTTTGGGTAGGGTTTTATAAGGTTGAAGGTAATTGTCTTATATTAAATGCATTTCAAGGCCCTGTTGCCTGTGTGAAAATTCCAAAAGGCAAAGGCGTATGTGGAAAATCTTGGGATAAAGAAAAATCAATAATAGTTGACAATGTTGAGTTATTTGAAGGTCATATTGCCTGCAATAAAGAATCAAAGTCGGAAATTGTAATCCCAATTAAAAACAAAAAAGGGGTAATTACTTATATACTAGATATTGATCATGATAAAATTAATGCTTTTAATAAAATTGATGAAATGAATTTAAAATCAATTAATAATTTAATCCTAGAACTAGTTTGAAGTATTTATTCATATTCATATTGTCCTTTTTAGTTAGTTGTGCTCAACAGACCGCTTTGACAGGCGGTGAAAAGGATGTAAAAGCTCCTGTTTTTTTAACAGACTCTACAAAAGAAATTATAAACTTTAATCAGTCATCAATTTTATTAGAATTTGATGAAAATATTCAGTTTATTGATGGTAATAAAGGATTTATAACTAATCCTGAAATTAAAAATATTGAGGCCATTGAAGACAAAAGGAATTTAGAAATAAAGTGGAAAGATTCCTTGACATCAAATACAACATACTCATTTTTGTTTCTTAATTCGATTGCTGACATTACAGAGTCTAATAAAATAAGTTCCTTTAATTATATTATTTCAACTGGGGATTATTTAGATTCTGGGAGCATAAGCGGACAGGTCTTTAAGTATCCTGAAAAAAATATTTTAGAAAATTCTTTGATTAAGCTTGTAAGTGTTTCTAATAGTGATTTTTGTTATAAAACTTATTCAAACAAAAATGGAGAATTTAAAATAGATAATATTAAAAATGGGGAATATTTGATGTATTCTTTTATTGATGAAAATGACAATCTTTTACTAGATACAACAACAGAAGTTCATGGGTTTTTACTGGATACTATTTTTATTAAAGACAGCTCCGGATTTAAAAATATTATTAATTATGAGGCTCTAAAGAGCACTTCTTTGGATAAGGTAAAGTTCAATGATTTAGGGCATCTAGAGTTAGATTTTAATACCCCCATTGACTCATGCACTGTTGTTGATATAACAACTAATAAAACTTACTTCTCAAATAGAATACTAAATAAACATCATTTTTATTTCTCAGATACTTTAAAAAAACACACGGTAATTATTTCTTCTCCCAATAAATTTTATGATACATTAAGAGTTGCTGTAGATTTAAAAACACCTGTTAATTCAAAACTTTCCTATAAAAAACATGAAGAAAAAACATTAGAATCAAAATTCGGATATACACTAGATTTTAATCAATTTATCAAAGGTTTTGATAGCTCGCTTATAAAGATAATGGCTGATTCTATAAATATTAATTCAAGGTTTGAGTATAGTAAAAACTATCTTACAATTTTACCAATGGAAGAACATAAAAACTATAAAATGACTCTTTTCCCAGGTAGTATAGATGGGCTAAAAAAATCAAAAGAGGATACAAGTACTGTAAATTTTAGTTTAATTCAGGATGACGATTTGTCCTCTTTAGAACTAAATGTTTTCAATCTTCCATTTAAAAATTCAATCTTACAAATTTTAAAAAACGAAGAGGTTGTTAAGCAATTTAATATTAATGGAGAAAAATTAGACACTACTATTTTAAGATGTTATCCAGGTGTTTATAAAATAAAGATAGTTGCAGACCTAGATGGGAATGGATACTGGTCTAAGGGCGATTTAGTTAATAGGATTTTACCAGAGCCAATTTTTATTTATCAAGAAGTTCTAAAACTCAAAAAAAATTGGACTTTAAATATTCAATGGGACTTTACTAAAGAAGATTAAAATCATCTGCATCTTGTAAAACTGGGAATTTCTCTCTGTATGTATTCAGTTCTGTTTTTATAAAAATACTTTTCTCAATATGAAAATTATTAGCCTCAAATTTATCTATTCTATTTCCTTTAAAATTAAAAACTCTTGAAGAACCATCGTAATCAATTTTATTATTGTCTTTACCAATTCTATTTAGCCCTATAACATATGATGCATTTTCAATGGCCCTAGCTTTCAAAAGAGCTTTCCAAGCATCCGATCGGGCGGCAGGCCAATTCGCTACATACAATAAAATATCATAACTAAATTCTTTGTTTTTATGCTTATTTTTACTCCAAACTGGAAACCTCAAATCATAACAAATCAATGGTTTTATTTTCCAGCCTTTTAATTCAAAAATAAGTTCTTTTTCTCCCCTTGAAAAGTGTTTGTCTTCGTCTGCCATTGAAAAAAGATATCTTTTATCATAGTACTGGACTTCATTAGGTTTAACCACATAGAGCCTATTATAAAATTTGTTATTTTCCTTTATTGGTAAACTGCCTACAATACACGTATCAAGTTTTTTAGAGTGTTGTTGCATCCAAGAAAGTGTTTCTCCGGAGCTATTTTCAGCAATTTTATTAGCCCTGATTGAAAAACCAGTTGTAAACATTTCTGGTAAAATTATTAAGTCAAAAGCTTCTAAAGAAGGAAATAATTTATCGTACTCCCGCTTATTGGTTTTAGGATCTTCCCAGAAAATATTAGTTTGAATGGAGGCTATTTTTATCATTTATATTTTGAAAACTATTATTTAAAAATACATATAAGTTTTATATTTTAAGGTAAATTTAATCACTAGCTTAAAAAAAATGAACAACACTTCATTAGATAAAAAAGAAAAAAATAAAGCTGTAATATTTCTAATATTATCTGGTTTATTCTTGGGTTCAATAACGCTACTGAATATACTAGGAACCTCAAAATTTATTGACTATTCGTTTGAGTTTTTAGGTTATGATATTCCATTTGTAATTGCAATTGGAGTCCTTCCTTACCCAATCACTTTTTTATGTACAGACCTAATAAGTGAGCTTTATGGAAAACAAAGAGCTAATTGGGTAGTATGGATGGGGTTAGTTCTTAATCTTTGGGTTTTATTTTTTATTTGGATTGCCGGTGCGCTAGACCCCCCTAATGAAGTTTTAAACAATTCTCCGCTTTATAAAATAAATAATAATGAAGTTTACATTCATCCTGATTATGCTTTTTATTACATAAGAAAATTAAGTATGGGAGCAACTTTAGGGTCTATGATTGCTTATATAAGTGCTCAATTTATTGATGTTCAAATATTTCATTACTTGAAAGAAAAAACTGGTGATAAGAAACTTTGGCTTAGAAATAATGTGTCTACATTGTTTAGTCAATTAGTAGATAGCATAGCTGTTATATTAATAACACATTTTGCTGTAGATGGACTACCAAAAAATATTAACGGAGATTTAACTCATTCTTTGTTCTACTTTATAATATCAGGATATATTTTTAAACTAATGATAGCTCTTTTAGATACTATTCCATTCTATTACTTGACAAAAAAATTAAAAAAATATTTTTAGTTATCTAGTTTCTTTAGTATCTCTATATCTTGGATTGCTTGCTGCATTTGTACTTCATCTGTTCCGTCATAAAAAGCTCTTATTCTTTGCTTTTGATCAATTAAAACAATGTTTTCAGTATGAATAAAGTCAGCTGCGCTTCCATGTTGGAAATTTGGGTCATTTACATCTGGAACCACAAGATAATCTTGTCTTGCCAGTCTATACAACTCTTGTTTGCTTCCTGTCAAAAACCTCCAATTTTCATGATTAACATTATATTTTTCAGCATAATTAAAAAGAACAGAAACACTGTCTAACTCTGGCCAAACAGTATGAGATAAAATTAAAATAGAGCTGTCTGTTTTATAATAGTTATGAATTTTTAAAAGGTTATTGGTCATTTTGGGACAAATGGAAGAGCAGGATACAAAGAAAAAATCAGCTAAAACAATTTTATTCTTCATCACTTTTTTAGTAACCTTTCTGTTGAGTTGATCTAAAAGATTAAAGTTAGAAATGGAATGATCTCCACCATTAATACCTCTTCCTCTGCCATGTAATGAAGAATCTACTAACTCTGGATTAATATCATTAGGTTGAAAAACTGGTAACTTTTTATTATTCTGCCAATCGAGATTTAAAAAAATTATAATCCCAGCACCAATAATAAAAATTAAAAAAACAACAAAAACTCTTTTCATTCATCTATAATATTAATATACGTTTTCCCTGTAAATTGAGCATTTTCCATTCCATAATGGGCTTTTGAAATTTCTTCCCAAGTAAATTTGTTGAAAGCAATAGGTTTTATAACATTCCTATTCCGTAAAGTAACTAACTCTTTTAATGCCTCTAAAAGTTGTTGAGGTTTTTTATCAGCTATTTCTAAAAGATTTAATCCTACAATGGTTTGTGATTTCAAAATAAGAAGTGCTGGATGAATTTTTCCAATTTTCAGCATTTGCAATAGTGTTTGGAAAAGCCCTTTCTTTTGATTTATTCTATCAGAAATACCAAAAAATATTAAGGTTCCACCATTTTCTAATAATTGAATGTCTTTTTTAAATGTTTTTCCTCCTACAGAATTAAAAATTGATGTGATTTTTTGGTTTGGAAATATTTGTTGAATTTGAAGTTCATAATCTTTTTTTGAAGTATCAATTGGAAAATCAACTCCATTACTTTTCAAGTAAGGTATTTTAGACTCAGATCTTGTTAATCCAATTATTTTACAACCTTTTTGTTTTACAAGCTGGGTTAAAGCGGTTCCAACTCCACCAGATGCTGAATGAATTAATACTAAATCATCTTTTTGTAAAGAAGTTTTTTTAACAGCCAATAAAGCAGTGCAGTACTGAGTAGCTAATGCTAGAGCTATGCCATTTTTTAAAGTATTTGGTATTTCAATCAAGGCTAATGCACTTGTAACTGCATATTCTGCATAACCACCAAATCTTGTCAATGCTAATACTCTTTTCCCAATTAAATTTTTGTATTGAGAATTTTTAGTTTTTTCTACAATTCCAACAACTTCATATCCTAGAACAGCAGGAAGTGCTGGAGATGCTTTATAAAGGCCTTTTCGAGCCATTATATCTGCAAAATTAATTCCGAATGCATGCACTTTTATAAGTATATCATCTTTATTTACCAAAATTGGTAATGGTACATTCTTCGATAAAAATGAATCTTTAGATGATCCGTATTTAATTAGCTGGATAGCTTTCATTATTAAAACATGGAATTAGAATTTATAGAATATTCGTAGCCTTTATCAATTAATAATTCTTCATGATCAGATGCCTCAACAGCTAATTGGTCACATTTCTCATTTTCAGGGTGGCCTGCGTGACCTTTGACCCATTGAAATGAAACATTATGTTTTTGATAAATTAGTAGAAACCTTTTCCACAAATCTGCATTTTTCTTTCCTTTAAAACCTTTTTTAACCCACTGAAACACCCATTTTTTCTCTACTGAATCTACAACATACTTAGAGTCTGAAAAAACTAAAACATCACACTTTTTACTTTTTAGATGTTCCAAACCTACAATTACTGCCAATAGTTCCATTCGGTTATTGGTAGTGTGTCTGAATCCTTGTGAAATTTCTTTGTAGTGTTTTCCAGAAATTAAGACTATTAAAGGGGAAACTAATTTAGAAGTACATGAAACTTGTCGTAAAGAAACACGTACTGACTTTTATTATCTAGTACATCCTAACACAGAAATCGCAGATACATTCAATTTTGATTACTCATTTGCTTTTGGACTTGATAAAGAAAAGCAGAAAGTTGTTGTATGGCAGAAAGAAAATCCCAAGACAAATTTAGTAAGAGAGTATCATGGTGTAGGTCTATTTCCTAAAGATGGACCTATGTTTAAAGAGCGTGAGTATGGCATATTTAATTTCAGACGCAAAGCAGTATACGAAAAAGATATAATTGCAAGTGATGTAGAGTTCCCTGTAATTCGTACAAACGATCTGCATAATCTTAATCGTACGGTTGATACAGAAATGTATTGGCTTGTACATAATGATGTAGAAGACTTCTCTGATGAATACTATCCATTCTCATATGATAGAGAAATCATTCATAACTTTAACGTAAAAACATCAAACGGAAACGTAGTGCGTAACGGTGTTAGGCTTGTTCCTAAAAATTATGACATTGAATTACAAAAGGATGTCGATCAAGTAATAGGTACGTTGAAAGAAACTTCAGTCATAAGTGCATCTACACTTAAAGGTGGACTTAATAAGATTGAAAACTATCCTGCTTTGATTGTTGATCCAGCAGTTGAACTAGTTGATGGATTCGATTTTTACCCTGACCTATATGAACTAGCAAGCGCACATATATTTGAAAAAGGTGTAGTGTTTGTTAATAGTGAGTATGACGAATTTAATATTAAGATTCAAGAAACAGTGGCAGCGACAATACCAGAGTATGATGTGTTTGTTTATAGTTCGGGAAACAATAAAGAGAATGTAACACAGTACAAAGATTATACGGTACTTAGTGGTGACATTGTTAAAGCCCATGAGACGGCTCGTTCACAGTCAAAACATAACTATTACTACTTCATTGCAGATGATGTAGATGTTTCTAATTTTAAATTCGACTACCAATTTGAATTCTCAATGACAGAAGAAGGCAGACAGCAAATCGTTGTTTGGCAGAAAACAGACTTTGATGACAATCCGATGGAATATAAGGGTGTTGGTCTGTTTAGAAAAGATTATGAATTATTCCCTGAAACCAAATATAGAAATTATGATTTTAGACGTAGAGCATTATATGTACAGACAAACGATGTAAAGCCAATCAAGTATCCTACTGTTAAATCTATGGATGATGTTAATTCATGTGGATATGAAATGGCATGGGTAATCGATGATTGTGTAGAAAATTTCACACCAGAATTTGTCCCGCCATCGTATGATAAAGAATACATTCATAACTTTAACGTTATTACACAAACAGGTGCTGTAGCACGTAATCATATTCGTCTTGTTCCTGTTAACTATGATACAGAGAAGCAGAAAGATATTGATAAGGTATTGGGCAACGTGAAAGAGTTTGATGTTATTCTATCCTCAACCCTTAAAGGTGGTATAGCACAAGTAAAATCTTATCCGACATTGATTGTAGATCCGGCAGTTGAACTTACTAACTTTGATTTCTATCCTGATTTATATGAACAAGTGTCTGCACATATTTTTCAAAAGGGCGTAGTTCTATTAACTAAAGAATATGATGAATATAATGTAAAGTTCCATGAGCGTAAAGTTTCTGTAGTTCCAGAGTATAACATATATTTTTGGCAGAGGGAAAACTTCGGCAATGCGAACTTTAAAGAACTTAAAAAACGTTTTCCGAGTATAGAGCGTTGTTATCATAAGACTGGTACAGAATTACATGAGTATGCAAGCAAGAATTCTAAGCACAATTATTATTACATCATAACCTCAGATACTAAAGTTGGAAATTTCAACTTTGATTACGAATTTGATTTTTCATTGACTGAAGAAGAACAGCAAGAACTTCCTAAAATGATTAATAAAGCAAAGTCAATTATTGAAGAAGAAATTAAACCAGATGGCTATAACATTGGGATGAATTGTGGAGCTACCTCTGGTCAAACAGTGATGCATTTTCATTGTCATGTTATTCCTAGATTTGAGGGAGATGTTGACAATCCAAGAGGAGGCATAAGACATTGTGTAATGAATAAAGGGTATTATTAACAGTTTATAAAATAACAGTTCTGTATATTTAGCATATGAAAAAAGTTGAAGTTGTAGCTGCAATAATAAATAATAATGGCAATATTCTATGTTGTCAAAGGGAAGTAAATAAACTTGCCTATTTGTCTGAAAAATGGGAGTTTCCTGGTGGTAAACTAGAGGAAGGTGAAACTCGAGAAGAAGCTCTTGTACGTGAAATAGATGAAGAATTAGAAATGGTAATTTCTAATATAGAGTTTGCCTTAACTGTAGTTCATAAATATGAAGATTTTGAATTAACTATGCACACTTATAAAGTATCGACAACTCAAACTAAATTTAAACTTCATGCACACAAGGAAGCCATATGGTCACCTTTAGAAAAATTAAATAAATATGATTGGGCTGCAGCAGATTTACCTATTGTAGAATATCTTCAAAATTAGCTATGAGTTTATTAAATCAAGACCTCCAACAAAGCTTATTAAAAGGATATATCTCGGATAAAAACGAATCTAAACTAGAATTACTTCCTGAGTTTTTATTTAATGACAAAACACAAAATCATAAAGTTTTAACTACCATAATTCGTGAATTACAAGATTGTGAAGAATTTTGGTTCTCTGTTGCATTTATTACAACATCAGGTGTTGCAACACTTATGAATACTCTCCTCGAGCTAAAAGAAAGGAGTATTAAAGGAAAAATCTTAGTATCAAAATATTTAAATTTTACCCAGCCTTTAGCTTTAGAAAGACTCCTTGACAATTTTCCAAATATTGAACTTCGTATTGTAGAGTTTGGAGATTTTCATGCAAAAAGCTATTTGTTTCGCAAAGGTAAATGCTACAATTTAATAGTTGGTAGCTCTAATATGACATCTGCTGCATTATGTAAAAACAAAGAATGGAATTTAAAAATAACAGCTCTAAAAAATAGTTATTTAATGCAAAATGCTTTAAAAGAGTTTCAACGTGAATTTCTAAAAGCAACTCCAGTAACAAAGAAATGGCTATTGTCATATGCTTTGACTTATGAAAAAATAAAATTTCACAATAAAGAAATTAAGAATATAGGAGAACAAACTCAAAAAATACAACCAAACTTAATGCAACAAGAAGCATTAGTTAATTTGGAAAAACTTCGAAATAGAAATTGTAGCAAAGCACTTTTAATATCTGCTACAGGTACTGGTAAAACCTACCTTTCAGCTTTTGATGTAGCTACTTTTAACCCTCGTAGATGTCTTTTTATCGTTCACAGAAGAAATATTGCAGAGGCAGCAATGAATACTTTTAAAAATGTCATTGGAAAAGATAAAAGTTTTGGACTGTATAGTGGTTCTCATAGAGAATCAGAAGCTGATTTTTT
>ENA-ORDA01001630-ORDA01001630.1-marine-metagenome-genome-assembly--contig:-NODE-1630-length-18536-cov-3.363183_pt1 | contig 18536 bp, 10 predicted proteins | sample MGYA00237778_ERZ508506 | MGnify/ENA primary metagenome ERZ508506 (study PRJEB26177, sample SAMN06267891) | marine metagenome | isolation source: Monterey Bay, California, USA | place: Pacific... | reverse complement strand
TTATTCGTTGTTAGCTACTACAACTTTAGCGTAGCGAATTACTTTATCGTTTAGAAAATATCCTTTTTCAATTACGTCAATTATTTTCCCTTTCATATCATCTGAAGGGGCAGGGACGTTTGTTATAGCTTCGTGAAAATCAGTATTTAATTCTGTTCCAATTGGATTGTCAATTGCTTTGAGTCCTTTTGATTCTAAAATACTGATTAGCTTATTATAAATTAAAACCACTCCTTTGTCTTCTTCTTCGCTTGCCTTCATTGAACGCTCAAAGTCATCAATGATTGGAAGTAGGGCACTTAGAACACTTTCTCCAGCTGTTTTATAAAGTTCAATTCTTTCTTTGGCTGTTCGTTTTTTAAAGTTTTCGAATTCAGCAAAAAGTCTAAGGTGTTTATCGTTGAGGTCTGAAAATTTCTCTTCGATTGTAATCTCTTCAGTTTCTTTTTTAGATTCTTTTTTCTTTTTCGCCATTTTTATAAGATTGTTGTTGACCAGTTTAATATCAAAAATAATGCCAAAATATCAGATTAGACATTTTGTCATACATTTGACATTGTTATAAAACTGTTTTAGTTGATTTTTTGAGATTTGAGGAAGTTGTTTAAAGCATCTCCTTTTAAATCTTTGGCAATAATTTCACCTTCACCATCCAAAATAAAGGTTTGCGGGATTGAGCGAACGCCGTATAATGAAGCGGCATCCGACTGCCAGCCTTTTAGGTCGCTAACGTGATATTCCCAGAATAGTTTATCGTCAGTCATTGCTTTAAGCCAACTGCTTAGTTTTTTGTCCAAAGACACGCTGTAGACTTCTAATCCTTTTCCGTTTTTGAATTTAGCATTTTTGAATCGTTTGTATGTTGAAACTAGATTTGGATTTTCTCTACGACACGGACCGCACCATGATGCCCAAAAATCTACAATAACATATTTACCTCTTAATGAAGATAATTTCATTACTTTTTCTCTAGGGTTTTCATAAGCCAATTCTGGTGCTGAATCACCAACTTTAAGAGCTTGCGAATAGGTCTCTAGTGTAAAAAATGCAATTAGTGAAAAGAAGATTATTTTTTTCATAATGTGAATGTTTGTTAATCGACTCTTTTGATGTTTGCTCCTAACTTATTTAGTCTCTCGTCGATATTTTGATACCCTCTATCAATCTGATTTATATTATCAATAACGCTAGTTCCGTCAGCAGAGAGTGCCGCTATAAGTAGTGACACTCCAGCTCTTATATCAGGTGAAGTCATTCTGGTAGCTCTTAATGGTGATTTTCTATCAAGACCAATGACTGAGGCTCTATGTGGGTCACAAAGTATAATTTGTGCGCCCATATCTATTAGTTTGTCTGTAAAGAATAATCTACTTTCAAACATTTTTTGATGAATTAAAACACTTCCTCTTGCTTGTGTTGCAACCACCAATATTATACTTAATAAATCTGGTGTGAAGCCTGGCCATGGTGCATCGGAAATAGTTAGTATGGAGCCGTCTATAAAGTTCTCTATTTCATAACTTTCTTGATAAGGGATGTAAATATCATCACCACGTCTTTCGAGTTTAATTCCTAATTTCTGGAACACACTTGGAATGACTCCTAGTTCATCGTATTGAACATTTTTTATAGTTAATTCAGACTGGGTCATAGCTGCTAGACCAATGAATGAGCCAATCTCAATCATGTCTGGAAGTATAGTATGCTCGCAGCCTTTGAGTTCTTTTACGCCTTCGATGGTAAGTAGGTTTGAGCCAATTCCACTAATATTGGCACCCATTCTGTTAAGCATTTTACACAACTGCTGTAAATATGGTTCGCAAGCTGCGTTGTATATAGTTGTAGTTCCTTCTGCCATTACTGCAGTCATAACTATGTTTGCAGTTCCAGTAACAGATGCTTCATCCATAAGCATATAAGTTCCTTTGAGCCCGTCAGTAGTAACTCTGTAGAAACTTTCTTTGCTATCGTATTCGAATTTAGCACCAAGTCTTTCAAAGCCAATAAAATGAGTGTCTAATCGTCTTCTGCCTATTTTATCTCCACCAGGTTTAGGAATGTATCCTTTTCCGAAGCGAGCGAGTAGAGGACCTACTATCATAATTGAGCCTCTTATTCTAGTACCTTTAGTCTTAAACTCATCTGATGTTAAATAATCAAGGTTTATTTCATCGGATTGAAAGGTGTAGCTATTAGGGTTTAGTTTTTGAATTTTCACCCCTAAATCAGATAGTAAATCGATTAATATATTGATATCAACGATATCGGGAAGATTGTTAATGGTGATTTTTTCTGGGGATAATAATACTGCACAGAGTATTTGAAGGGCTTCATTTTTTGCCCCTTGGGGAATAATTTCTCCACTTAATTTTCTCCCGCCCTCTATAATAAATGAACTCATTTAGTTTCGTTGTTGATTTCTGCCTCGGTTATTTTTCTTTTTCTTCTTTGGAGAAGAATTTTGTTTTACGTTAGGCGCGAATTTTGACAATTCAATACCCTCTGGAATTTCTAATTTATTGTTTGATAATTTTTTCAAATGATTGAAGATAACGTCATCTTCTACAAAATCAAGATTCCAATTGACATATGATTTTTTCATTTGGTTAGCAATAGCTATAACAAGTTTGTTTTTCAGCTCTTTGTCTTCCATCTTTATTGCCTCTACAATCATTAGTTCAATTACTTTTCCGTAATGATTGTATTTAATTTTACTGTTGGGATAATCCAATGGTTCTGGCTTTTCGAATAACTTTTCAATGACGGGTTTCTCATAGGGAGAATCCACATCAAGTTTAAAGTCAGAAATCACATATAGATGGTCCCAAAGTTTATGTTTAAAGTCAGCTACATCACGAAGGTGAGGATTTAAATCTCCCATTATATTAATAACGCCTTCAACAAATCGTTGTCTGTCTTTTTTGTCTTTTATTTCTATGGCGTGCTCGACAAGTTTTTGGATATGTCTTCCATACTCAGAAATGACTAGTTTATTTCTAGAAGTATTGTATTCTAATTCCATTCATGAAAGTGTTTGTAATTATTTTTCGAAAGTACGTTTTATTTTTAAACTATTTTAATTGATAATTGTCAATTTGGCAAATTTTAGAAGAAGGGTTTTTTGTCCATTTCCTTCAAAGAAAATTGTTGCTTTTTTATTTCCTGCTTGCCCTTCAATTTGCAAGATTTTACCTTTGCCAAATCTTTCGTGACTCACATTCATGCCTGTTTGAAGAAGGGTGTTGCTTGAGGAATGGTCGCCAGCTTTGCTCATTGCTACATTGGCTTTAGTGAGATTTTGAGGAGTATATTTTTGAGTAATATTTGGTTTTTTGCTATTTGGAGATGGTTTGTTAAAGTATTGTTTTTTAACATTTAGTCTGAGATTTGTATTGCTTTGAGGCTTTACTCTGTCTCTTTTTTGAATCTCCCAATCCAAAAATTCATCATCAATTTCGTGTAAGAATCGACTGGGCTCGCAATCCGTTAGCTGTCCCCATCTCCAACGGCTAGTGGCATAGGATAGGTTTACGAACTTTTCAGCTCTAGTTATAGCAACATAAAATAGTCTTCGTTCCTCCTCTAATTCTTCACGAGAATGAACAGAAAGTTGAGAAGGGAATAAATTCTCTTCAAGACCTACTATATATACATAGGGAAATTCCAAGCCTTTTGCTGCATGAATAGTCATCATCGACACTTTATTTCTGTCTTCCTTATCATCTTCATTATCTTGGTCAGTAATCAGCGCAACATCTTGCATAAAATAGTCTAGTGAAGTTGGCTCCTCTCTTTTTTTATTTTTTTCTACAAATTCTTTTATGGCATTAAGAAGCTCTTGAACGTTTTCATATCTACTAACTCCTTCAGGTGTTTTGTCTTTATCGAGTTCTTTTAAAAGAGATGTCGACTTAGCAATGGTATTAGCAAGTTCAAAAGCATCTTCATCTAATTGAGCCTTGAAGCTATTAATTAAAATAGCAAAATCTGTAAGTTTCTGTAATGTGCCTTTGTTTACACCAATTAAAGAATGGTAATTAGGATTTTGTATACATTCAAAAATGCTAATGTTGTGGGTTCTTGAACATATAATAATTTTTTGAATGGTGGTATTACCAATTCCTCTTGTTGGGAAATTAATAATTCGTTTTAAGGATTCCTCATCTTTGGGATTGATTACAATTCTGAAATAGGCAAGTAAATCTTTGACTTCTTTTCGTTGGTAAAATGATAATCCACCATAAATTTTATAAGGAATATTTCGTCTTCTAAGTGCTTCTTCAAGAGACCTTGATTGAGCATTTGTTCTGTACAGTATAGCAAAATCACTGTAATGAATCCTTTCATTCATTTGAATTTCAAATATGGATTGACCTACAACTTGTCCTTCTTCATTATCACTAAAGGTCTTGCAAACCTTTAATGCTGAGCCTTTTTGTTTTTTACTATAAACCGTTTTTTTAATCTGATTTTTGTTGTGCTTTATTAGGCTATTCGCGGCATTCACGATAGTTTGAGATGACCTGTAATTTTGTTCAAGCTTTACAGTTTCAAAATCAGGATAATCATTTTTGAAATTTAAGATGTTTTGGATATTGGCACCTCTAAATGCATATATACTTTGAGCGTCATCTCCAACAACACAAATATTTTCATTCATAGCAGCCAGACGTTTCACTATCATATACTGGACTTGATTAGTGTCTTGGTACTCATCAACTAGAATATACTTGAATTTATTTTGGTATTTATTAAGTGTTTCAGGGAAGTCTCGAAGTAAAATAAATGTATTGAAAAGCAAATCATCGAAATCCATTGACCCTGAAGAAAAAAGTCTGTTTTGGTAGGTCTTATAAACCATTGCCATTTCCTTAAGTCTTCGGCTTGAGTCTTCAGCCTGCAGTGAAGCATTAGACATATAACTTACATATGACACTAAATTATTTTTTAGTTGACTGATTCTTGAAAGTAAGACATTTGGCTTATAAATATCTTTGTCTAGATTAAGTTCTTTGACTATACTTTTTATAAGGTTTTTTGAATCGGCAGTGTCATAAATTGTGAAGTTTTGTGGGTAGTTGAGTTTGTCTGATTCAAACCTAAGTATTTTAGAAAAAACTGAGTGGAAAGTACCCATCCATAAATTTTGAGCTTCAGGACCAATTAGAGAGTGAATTCGTTCTCTCATTTCTTTAGCGGCCTTGTTGGTGAATGTTAGTGAAAGAATATTAAAAGGGTCAACTCCTTTTTGAATCAAATGAGCAATTCTATAGGTTAAAACTCTGGTTTTTCCTGAGCCAGCTCCAGCAATGACCATAATGGGTCCATTAGTATGTTCAACAGCTTGTCTTTGTGAAGGGTTTAGTTCCGCTAAAAATTTTTCCAAAGTGAAGTTTGATTAAAATTGAAAAGATATAATTATAAGCTCAAAAATAGAGTTTAAAAACGGTTTTTTTAAGACTAAATTAAGGCAGTTTTCAACAAAGTTGTTTTGCTATAAAAAAAGAGTAATTTCGCAATAAGATTATGACAAGATTATTCATTTTATTACCCTTGTTTTTACACACTGTCGCGTTTTCGCAATGTAGTTTAGAAATCTCCGACACTACACATGTCAATTGCAATGGAGAAAATACTGGAGCTTTTTCTTTCAACGTTACGGCTGCCGAGCCTTATTCAGTGAATTTGAGTAATGGTGCTGTGTCAATGAATGGAACATCTTTTGCTAATTTAAATGCGGGTAATTATGAAGTTATTTTAGTTGACAATAATTTTTGTAGTGACACGCTTTCAATCAAAATTAAGGAACCACAACAATTGAGTTCGTCATTAGAATGTGTTGGCTCTGAAATTATTTCCAATACAGATGGTGGAGTGGAAGGATATATTCACACTTGGAGAAATGAAGATGGTCAAGTTATATCGAATAGTGCAGCGATAATGTTTGATGCTAAGCAGTTTTACGATTTTGAAGTGACTGATTCAAAAGGTTGTAGTTTTAGGGACACTATTAATGTTTTGGCGGACTTTACTGTTAACGATTCTTTGGGTGAATTTCCATTTGATATTTATACAACAAATTTGAGCAGTTCCGCCTCATTTGATTGGGATTTTGGTGATGATAACGGCTCTCAGGTCAAAGACCCTATTCATACTTATGAAAGTATAGGTGCTTATGACTTAACGTTAACGGTTACTGATGATAGCCAATGTTCAGATATTAAATTTATCAAAATTGAAGTTCAAGGATTTGAGATGATGACCAATGAATGGCAAGAAATGCACAATGCATTTAGTCCTAATGGAGATGGAGTAAACGACAAATTTTCTTTTTTGGATAATCATGCAATAGTGGATTTTGAGGTGAAGGTATTTAATAGGTGGGGTTCAAAAGTTTATGATTGGAAAGAGCCTGATTATGAGTGGGATGGGCTAAGTTATAATGGGGATAAACTTGCTCCAGGTGTTTACTATTATTTTATGAATGCGAGGGGTTTGAATGGTAAAATATATGAAAAGAAAGGGTCTGTAAGTATCTATTAATGTTAATTAGTGTGTTAGTACAGATTTTTACTAAATTGCGAGCTGATGCTTAATATTAAGTATCTTTGACAAATTAGTAAGATTAAAATGATATTTTTGTGAATTCAACTATGGAGAATTTACTTTTATTAATTGATATAAAATGATGAATATTAAAAGTTACTTTTTATTGGTTTTTAGCAGTTTGCTAATTACTTCAAATGCCTATGCTCAGCAGGTATTTATTAGTCAAGATTTTGAAGATCCAACTACTATGGACTGGACACTTAATGAAGTCGTTCCTTTTTTAGGTACTGTTTCTTCAACAAGTAACACATTTGTCGTTAATGATGTTTACCTGGGAGGATTTGTCCAATTTGGTCCTTTTGCTTTTCCAGAAATCCCAAATACAGCTGAACAAGTGTTTCAAACGCCTACTAATAGTAATTATCTTCATACAGCATCCCTTTCGGGTTTAGCTGGTATTCCGCCAAATTTCCCCCCAGTAGAAAACTGTCACTATGCTGATCAATTTTGGGATGGTGTGAATCAAGAGCTAATTTGTGCCGTAACTCCAGATTACAGTACTATAGGTTTTGAAGGTGTAGATGTAGCTTATTGGTGGTTTAGTGGAGCTTCTGATTTTACTTTTGGTACAGAAGTGTATTATTCTGTAGACTTGGGAACGAATTGGGTGCAAATAGATGGTCCATTATCGGCAGATACAACTTGGCAACAGGCTTACATCGATTTAGGTAATACACTAGACAATCAGCCAAATGTTAGGTTCGCATTCGTGTTTAATAATGAACTTGAAGACAATATTCTTACTCCTGATGTTACAAATGCAAATATTGGTTTTGGTTTAGATAATTTTAGACTTCTTGCCGATTGTGAATTTTCATTGCCTGAAGATTATAGCGTTTGTTCAGGAGAAGAAACTACGGTATTCGCTGACACTACTTGGTATCAGACATTTAACTGGAGTACTGGTTCTACTGCTGATAGTACTTCATTAATCATTAATGAGGATACTACAATCATAGTTACCGCACTTAACGATTATTGCGTATTAACTGATTCCATTACAATTTTCGTTCAAAATGAAAGAGCAGATTTAGGCCTATCAGTAAACGGTGAGGTTAATGGTGTGGGGATCCCTTGTTTCGGTGATTGTAACGGGGAATTACAGCTTGAAGTAATAAACGGGACTGCAGAAGATGATGGTTCATATACTGTTCAATGGATGGATTCATTAATGAACCCTATCAATGCAAATGTTGTTGATGAAGTACTTAATAACTTTACATCTACTCTTTCATTAATTTGTGAAGGTAAATATTACGTTTCTGTTTTAGATGCTATTTGTACTATACCAGAGATGGATTCTATTGAGATTTTTTCAAATGCACCAATTGAGAATGCATTTGCATTCGATTCAGTTTCTTGTTACAATGGTTCTGATGGTGTGGTAACCTCTAACCCTAGTGGAGGAATTGCTCCTTACAGCTTTAATTGGGGGTCTTATGGTACTACTCAAACAATTTCATCTTTACCAATTGGAACGTACACTGTTGTAGTTACAGATAGCGTGGGATGTTCTGAGGATTTTAGTTTTGAAATTGAACAGCCAAATCAATTAATTGTTGATGCATTTATATCTGATGAAATTAGTTGTTATGGCGAGTCAGATGGAGCACTTTCTGCTAACGTTTACGGAGGTGTTGGAGGTTATGCTTTTGTTTGGAACCATCCAAACTATCCATGGGTTGATGATGCTCAATATAATCTACAAACCTTACCAAATTTACCTTTCTCTGTAGGGGCTGATGACATTGAGATAAATCCAGACTACCAGTCGTATTCAAATCCATATGTAGTTACTGTAACAGATAGTAATGGTTGTCAATCACAGTCAGAGATATATCTTATAGAGCCTCCGAAACTAAACGTTGTTTTAACACAACCAACTTTACCAGCTTATTGTAATAATAACTTGCTAGGATTTAATACTGGATGGGCTCAAGTCTCAGCAACAGGCGGTACACCTGATGCTAACGATAATTACAACTTTGTTTGGTCTGTAATAGGACAAACAGATGAGGATGTATTGTACAGTACAATTGATAATATGAATGCAGGCACATATGATGTTACTGTTGTTGACAGCAGGTTATGTGCTGATCAACTTTCAGTTGACATAGGTTTGGATGCAACTTGGGAAGCATTCACATCAACAGTTCCGGCATCTTGTTTTGGATTTAATGATGGCTCTGTTTCAATTTCTATGGAAGGTGGTTGTGGTGATCTTGACAATTCATGTAACTTCACCTATTTATGGAATGGTGGTGCATCTACAGGAAATGTATTGTCAAGTGTAGATAATCTTCAGCAAGGGGCATATTCTGTAACTGTTACTGATGAGTTTGGTTGCCAAGGGGTATATTCATTGACAGTTGACGGACCAACGAGAGTTGATTTCCAGATTACAGATTTAGTTGATCAATCGTGTTATAGTCCTACAGCTTCCTCGGATGATGGAACAGTAGAAGTTGAGATTGTTGGTGGAGTTTCGCCATACACAGTTAATTGGGTAGACATGAGCTCAATGAATGCATTTAATAACACAACTTCAGGCAACTTAACAATTACTGGTCTTACAGCTAGTGATTGGAGTATACAGATTACAGATTCAAATGGATGTAATGGAGTATTTGATTTGACATCCTTGCATCCTAATCCATTTACAATTGATGATGGAGTTGAGGTGACTGCAGCTATTAATACTGATGAATTATTTTTAACCGATACAATTAACTGTTTTGGTGCCTCAAACGGAATAGCATCTGTTTTAAATGCAAACCCTAATTTCGATTATTCTTGGCATTTAGAAAACTCAAATGATGTTATCGATGTTGGAAATTCAACTACATTTTTGCCAGCAGGTAATATTCAGGTAACTGCATCCTATTTGCTTGGATTGTGTGAGGCTACTTCATCTTCGGTTACTATCGTTGAAAGAGAGTCTTTTACATTAAATAATAACAGTAGTACACCTTCATGTAATAATCAAGAAGATGCTGAAATTTCTATTTCTGTAACAGGTGCAACACCATTTTTAAATGATGCGCAATTATCAGACTATAATTTCTCATGGTTTCCGTTAAACTTGAATGGACAAGGGGTATTAAATACTAACGGATCGTTGGATATAGAAATTTCCAATTTAGATGGCGGAACGTATTACTTAGAAGTAGTTGATAGATATGGATGTGATACAGTATTTACAATTGATATTGAAGACCCAGCACTTGTAGCTACAAATATTGTCTCAACTGATTTAGATTGTCATTCATCAAATGGTGCCCCAACAGGCTCTATTACCGTTCAGGCAATAGGAGGGACCACTCCATATCAAAATTATAGTATAACTACAAGTAACAACACAACTGGAACGTTTACTAATTTGACAGCTGGTACATATGATGTTTTTGCAACTGATGCAAATGGTTGTGAATCTGTAGTCTCAGAAGTTATTCTATCAGAGCCTTCACCATTAACGATTACGGCTTCTGCTGTTGGTGTTGATTGTGATGGAGCTAGTACTGGTCAAATCGTAGCTGTAGCTAATGGAGGAATGCAACCTTACAGTAATTTTACTACAACAGGTGCTTCAAGTTTAAACAGTCCAAATGGTGTCTTTGATAATATTGTTGCAGGAAATTATGATGTAACAGTGTTTGATGATAATAATTGTCAGAAAACAGTTAATATCAATGTTTCTTCTCCAACACCTTTTACTACACCAACTATTACATTTAATGATCCAAGTTGCTTTGGATTAGAAGATGGCTCTATTGATTTAACTATTGGAGGTGGAACAGAACCATTAGTATTTGAGTGGTCAAATGGTGAAAATACAGAGGATATAGGTTTCCTTTCTTCAGGTTCATACAGCGTTACTATTACAGATAATAACGGTTGTGTAACATCTGCTAACCAAACGTTAACAGACCCAGCTCAAATTGTGGCTGATTGGGTAATCAATTCACCTGGTGCTGTTGGAAGTCATTATATTCTTTCACAGCCAGCACCATTTAATGTTGAGTTTTCAGATATTAGTCAGAATACTGATGTTACTTTGAATCAATGGTGGGTAAATGGCATGAACATGACCTCAAATTTTTATGAAGGTTTTGCAACGAATTCATTCCAACATACGTTTAATGAAGTAGGAGATTATGATGTTGTGATGGAAGTGTTTGATCCTTCAGGCACGTGTTCTGATACTATTTCCTTAGTTGTTTCAGTTCAGGGCATAATCGAGTTTAATGCCTTCTCTCCAAATGGTGATAATGTTAATGATGTATTCCATTTTGAGAATTATGGAATTCGTGACTTAAATGCTGTCATATATAGTAGATGGGGTGATAAGATTTATGAAATAGAAAACCCTTCAGATGGTTGGGATGGTGTTTCGATGAATGGTCTTGAAGTTCCTGAAGGCGTATATTTTTATGTTTTAAATGCTATTGGTGAGGACGGAACTCCATACAATGAAAAGGGGTCTGTTACACTTTACAGATAATTTAATTAACCTTAATTTTTAAATTGAATTAGCATGAGATATCTCTCGGTTTTATTATTCGTATTTATGAGTATTAATATTAGTGCTCAATTTATTACTACAGTAGATACTGTTCTGTGTTCTTCTCAAGATATTACCCTTACAGCATCTGGAGCTAATATCAGTCCTTCATTCATTAACACTGACGATATTCACTCGGAAATCATTCCTATGGGTTTTGATTTCGACTTTTATGGAAATACGTATAACGAATGTGTGATTTCAGCTAACGGATACATAACCTTTGATTTGACACAAGAAGGTGTTTTTTCACCATGGACTATAGGCAATGCTATTCCAAACCCTAACATTGTGCCAGAAAATGCTATAATGGCTCCTTGGCATGACATTGATCCAAGTGTAGGTGGAGCTATAGTTTATGGAACTTATGGTGCGGCACCTAATAGAGTGTTTTATGTTGTTTGGTGTAGTATGCCAATGTTCTCATGCAACGATTTAATTGTTGGTCAATATGCTTTACTTTTTGAAACGTCCAATAAAATACAAATGCATTTGGACGAGAAGCCTTTATGTGTTAATTGGAATGGTGGAGCAGCTATACAAGGATTAGTTAACGAAAATAGCACCTTATTTGAAATTGTTGATGACCCTGTGCTAGGTCAGCCAAGAAACTTCCCCTTACAATGGGATGCTTCTGATGAAGGCTGGGAGTTTGTTCCTAATGCAGATTTTACAGATTATACTGTTTCAGAAATTCCATACAGTCCAATTGCAACAGGTACTGTAACATGGACAGATCAGTATGGTAATGTGCTGGGTGAAGATTTAAATCTTACAGTAACTCCAGATACTGGAGCAGTCTATTACTACATTACTGTAGTTGATGTATGTACTGGGGAAGTAATTCCAAATGTTGACTCTGTATTAGTGCAAACTTTCGCACAAACAAATGCAGGTTTAGTGGATGTGCCAACAGAAGATAGCACAGTTTTTTTATGTGACGTCACTAATGGAACTGATTTTATTGACTTGAATAGTTATTTAGGAGATGACTACCAAGATGATGGGTTTTGGTTTTCAGAAGACAATACGCAAATTCCAGCACAACAAAGTTTAGTCGAGAGTTCAACAGGAGATTATTCATACATCACTTTCGGAGTAAACGATCTTTGTAATGACACTTCTTTCATTAATTTATTCGTTAATAAACTGCCTGACGCTGGTGAAATAGGCTTTAAGCTTGTGTGTTCTGGTGACCCTACTTTTGATATGTTCGATGAACTTACAGGTAACCCTCAGGCTGGAGGTACTTGGTATGATCCAGCCTTTAATTCTGTGTCGTTTATTTTTGATCCATTCACCTCTGAAGTTGGTGTATACACATATATAGTTGAAGGTGTAAATGCTTGTCCTTCAGACTCGCAAATATTGTCAATTGATTATCAACAAGGTTTTGAAATAAATACCTATTCTACACCTGTTACATGCTTTGGTTATGATAACGGGAGTATTACAATGTTTGCTGAAAATAATACTGTTAATCCAATTACATTTTCAATAGACGGAGGACAGACATTTAATGAGTATAACTCTTTTGAAAACCTTCAATTTGGGACATATAATGTTTCCGTTAAAGACGGTAATGGATGTATTACAGAAGAAGAGGTTACGGTTTCTGCAGCACAAGATCCTATTAGCGTTCTTGCAACATCAACAGACGCCTTGTGTAACGGTGATAATACAGCCTCTGTAAGTGTTTCCTCTATCTCAGGAGGTAATATTTCCACAAATGGATACTCATACACTTGGTTTAATTCAGGTACAAATGAAGTAGTTGGAACCGACTCATCTGTATTTGTGCCTGCGGGAGGATATTACCTGGTTGTTGAAGACGATAACGGTTGTCAAGGCGCTGATGAAGTTTCAGTAGAGCAACCTAATCAAATTACATACGACATCATCAAACAAGATATTTCTTGTAAAGGCAACGATGATGGATTTATTCAAGTTCAAGTTACTGGTGGTGGAGTTCCGCCTTATAATTTCAATTGGACATCTCAAGGTAATAGTGTATCCTCTGTATTAAACAATCTTACAGCTGGCACTTATGACTTAGAGATTTCAGATTTAAATAATTGTATTTCTTACTTAAGTATAGAGTTAACTGAACCAGCTTTACCTCTTTCACTTACTTTGACAAATGTAGATGTTTCATGTTTTGGTGAACAGTCTGGTTCCGCATCGGTTTCAGTTAGTGGTGGTACACCACCTTATTCTTACGAATGGAGCAGTGGACATGTAACAAATGATGCTAATCAATTACCTTCTGGTTTACACACCGTCCGTGTTACCGACTTTAGTGGATGTGAGGTAGTTGATACCATTGAGATATTTGAGAATAATGAAATACTTGTTTCTACAACTACTTCTTTAGTGTCATGTTACGGTTTTGCTGATGGAAGTGCATCTGTTACTGCATCTGGTGGTACTGGAGTTTTAGATTATACTTGGTCAACTGGTGCTACCACTACAACAATATTTAATCAGCCTTATGGTGATTACTGGGTTAAGGTAGAAGATAGTTTGGGTTGTATCGTTATAGATTCTCTATTGATTGATCAACCAGGTCCATTAAAAGCTCAGCTTGTATCTACTGATGTGAAATGTTTTGGAGGTTCAGACGGTGAAATTGCCTCAACGGTCTCTGGAGGAACACCTTCTATTAGTGGGTATAATTATAATTGGTCTATTAACGGAAATACTTTTGATAATAGTAATGACTTTGTTAACGGACTCCCTTTTTCTACGTCTCCATATTTAATGACTGTAACAGATTCTCTTGGATGTCAGCTAACGGTTTTAGCTTATGTTAATGAGCCAAGCGAACTTGTCTTAGATACTAGTGAAATAGTTTCGTCATATTGTTTAAACATTCCTTCTGGAGACGCCTCAGTTATTGCCTCGGGAGGGTTTTTAAATACAGACGGCTCATATTCCTTTAGCTGGAATACAGGAGATACAACTTCTCTTATTTCAGATAAAGTTGCAGGAACATATACTGTTGTTGTAGAAGATGATAATTCCTGCACAGATACTTTAAGTTTAGAAATACCATTAATAGAAACCTTTGTATTAAGCATGACTTCTGATTCATTAAATTGCTTTGAAGATGCTTCAGGTTCTGCTGCTGTTGTTTCAGTTGGTGGATATGATCCATATATATACGATTGGAATACACCTTTAGGCTCTAGTCAACAATCTAGTTCATTTAATACCAATACAATTACTTCTTTACCAGCAGGTGTAACAAGTGTAGTCGTAACTGATGTTAACGGATGTGCAAAAACTACTCAAACTTTAGTCGAAGAGCCATCTGAGTTACTTTTTTCAATTTTCAAGAATAACGATGAAAGTTGTTCTGGAGATGTTTCATCTTGCGATGGTGAAATAGAATTAATTGCAACAGGAGGTATAGGAAACTTCACTTTTGCATGGGAGTCATTAGATGGCAGTGTTTTAAATTCAATCACGACTTCTTCATCAACGACTATTTCGGATTTATGTTCAGGATTTTATCAACTCACAGTTGCCGACGAACGCGGTTGTGTTGGTGTTTCTAGTGGAAGTGGTATTTCATCACCAGTAGAAATCATAGCAGGAACACCAGTAGAATCAGCTATAAATACATCAGCAGGATCAATTACGAACTCTATAGTATGTTATGGAGATACATCAGCAACACTATCAGTATCAAATTCAAGCCCATCCTACAGTTATCAGTGGTATGTAGACGGTCAATACATTATGTCTGGCTTAACAGCCACCTTACCAGCAGGAGAGATTTCTGTACGAGCAGTATCTCTGTCCGATACTTCTTGCTACACTAATTCGGATGCAGTTACGATTTATCAACCATCAGAAATAACTGTTGAGGAAGAGGTTAATTCGGTAAGCTGTTTTGGTTTTTCAGATGGAGCGATAAGCATAGAAGCCTTTGGTGGTAACCCTGACTATTCATACTCTTGGTCAACAGGCGGTTCACTAGTTGGTAATAGTACAGTGCTCAGTTCATTAAGTTCAGGTACTTATGTCTTAAGTGTTACCGATGCTAGCAACTGTATGCGTTCATTTGATTTAGAGATTACAGAGCCTACCGTAATAGAAGGCGTAGCAACAGTAAGTGATGTACAATGTAATGGTGAATCAGACGGAAGTGCATCAGTCACAGTTACGGGAGGCGTAGCACCACATTATATTAACTGGGGTAACTCGGATTCAACAGCATTAGGTGCGGGTACATATACAGTAGTTTTAAGCGATGCCAACGCATGTGAAGTAAACTTAAGTGTTGAGGTAGATGAGCCTAGTGCATTACAAGCCAACTTTAGTGTGAGTTCTATACCATTCACAGCAACAGCTAGTGGCGGAACGCCAAACTACAGTTATGAATGGTTATACTTCGGAAACTATCAGTCAAGTGGTACTAGCTTTACACCGGACTTAAGTGGAGAATATACTTTAGTAGTTACGGATGCTAACGACTGTGAGAAGCGTGTGACTAGAGACTACACAAAAGTAGCCGTAGAAGAGTTTAGCAGTATGGATGTGGTGATATATCCAAATCCAGCAAGAGAATACTTTACGGTAGAATTATTGGGCAACAGTGCTGATGAGGAATACACCTTTAAATTGATGGATTCTAGAGCACGAGTATTGCGAGAGTCAAAGTTCACTAATTCTTTAGTAATAGAAAGAGGAGATTTAGCCTCAGGAATATATTTCATTTTTATTGAAAATGGAACGAAAAGTGTACGTCAAAAAATACTTTTTGCAGAAAAAAAATAACATCAAGTTTATCTAAAACATACTTTTGAGACACTCACATTAATTTATGTGAGTGTTTTTTTTATGAAAAAAAGCCTGAATTCTATTTGATAGTTAATAAAAATGATTAGATTTGCACCCCCTAAAAACAGGGTTAGAACAAGAAATAAAACATGAAATAGTATGCCAACTATTCAACAATTAGTAAGAAAAGGAAGGACTAGGATCACGAAAAAGTCCAAATCTATAGCGTTAACAAGCTGCCCACAAAGACGTGGGGTTTGTACGAGAGTTTATACAACTACGCCTAAAAAACCAAACTCAGCAATGAGGAAGGTTGCTAGGGTAAGATTGACCAACGGGAACGAGGTTAATGCTTATATTGGTGGTGAAGGTCATAACTTACAAGAGCACTCAATTGTGCTTGTAAGAGGTGGTAGAGTTAAGGATTTACCAGGTGTTCGTTATCACATTGTAAGAGGTGCTTTAGACACCGCAGGTGTTGACGGTAGAACTCAGCGAAGATCTAAGTATGGTACTAAACAACCAAAAAAATAATTTAGCTTTTTAAGAATAAATAATAATGAGAAAAAGTCCAGCTAAAAAAAGAAGATTGTTACCAGACGCAAAGTTTAACGACACTATGGTAACACAGTTCGTTAACAACATGATGTTAGACGGTAAGAAATCTACAGCATTCAAAATATTCTATGATGCACTCGAAACGGTAGAAACTCGTGTCGAAGATGTATCTGCTTTAGATGTATGGAAGAAGGCAGTTGAAAATGTAACACCAGCGGTTGAAGTTAGAAGTCGTAGAATAGGTGGTGCAACTTTCCAGATTCCACAGCCAATTAGAGATTCAAGAAAATTATCCATGGCTATGAAATGGATGATAGGTTTCGCTAGAAAGAGAAACGATAAGAGTATGAGTCAGAAATTAGCTGCTGAAATTGTTGCTGCATATAAAGAAGAAGGTGCTGCATTCAAGAAAAAACAAGATACTCATAGAATGGCTGAAGCTAACAAAGCGTTCTCACACTTTAGATTCTAAGAAAATGGCGAAAAGAGATTTAACATTTACAAGAAATATTGGTATTGCAGCTCACATTGACGCTGGTAAGACTACTACTACTGAGAGAATTTTATACTACGGTGGTGTAAGTCACAAGATTGGTGAAGTGCATGATGGTGCTGCTACTATGGACTGGATGGAGCAAGAGCAAGAAAGAGGAATTACCATTACTTCTGCTGCTACCACTTTGAACTGGAACTACAGAGATAAAGATTACCATGTTAATATTATTGATACTCCTGGTCACGTTGACTTTACAGTTGAAGTAAACCGTTCATTAAGAGTATTAGATGGTCTAGTATTCCTATTTAGTGCGGTTGATGGTGTTGAACCACAATCTGAAACAAACTGGAGGCTTGCTGATAACTATAATGTACCTAGAATTGGATTCGTAAATAAAATGGATCGTCAAGGTGCAGACTTCTTAAATGTATGTAAGCAAGTAAAAGATATGCTTGGTAGTCATGCATTACCATTACAAATTCCAATTGGAAGTGAAGATAACTTTAAAGGTGTAGTTGATTTAATCAACTTTAAAGGTATTGTTTGGAATGAAGAGGATATGGGAATGACTTTTGAAGAAGTTGAAATCCCTGCTGACGTAATTGATGAAGCAAGAGATTACAGAGGAAAACTTCTTGAGGCAGTAGCTGAATTTGATGACACTCTACTAGAAAAGTATTTCGAGGATGAAAATTCACTAACGGAAAGAGAAATCCTTGACGCATTAAGACAAGCTACAATCGGCGGGAAAGTTATTCCAATGATGTGTGGTTCTGCATTTAAAAACAAAGGAGTTCAAGCTATGTTGGATATGGTTATGGAAATTCTTCCATCTCCAATTGATACAGAAGCTATTACTGGGACTAACCCAAGAACAGAAGAAGAAGAAAGCAGAAAGCCTTCTATTGAAGAGCCATTCGCAAGTTTAGCATTTAAGATAGCTACTGACCCTTATGTTGGTAGACTATGCTTTACTAGAGCATACTCTGGAGTTCTAAATTCGGGTTCATATGTACTAAACACAAGAACTAGTAAAAAAGAACGTATCTCAAGAATTTTCCAAATGCACGCTAACAAGCAAAATCAAATTGATAGTCTTCAGGCTGGTGATATTGCAGCTTTAGCTGGATTTAAAGATATTAGAACGGGTGATACACTGTGTGCTGAAAATGCACCTATCGTATTAGAATCTATGGATTTCCCAGACCCTGTAATTGGTATCGCTATTGAGCCAAAAACTCAAAAGGATATGGATAAATTAGGTGTCGCTTTAGGTAAGCTAGCTGAAGAAGATCCAACATTTACAGTTAAGACCGATGAAGATTCAGGTCAAACTATTATATCAGGAATGGGTGAGTTACACCTTGATATTATCATTGACCGTTTGAAAAGAGAATTTGGTGTTGAGTGTAATCAAGGTGCTCCAAAGGTGGCGTACAAAGAAACGATTACATCTTCAATCACAACTCGCGAAACATATAAGAAACAATCTGGTGGTAGAGGTAAATTTGCTGACATGCAATT
>ENA-ORDA01001629-ORDA01001629.1-marine-metagenome-genome-assembly--contig:-NODE-1629-length-18536-cov-3.795980_pt1 | contig 18536 bp, 15 predicted proteins | sample MGYA00237778_ERZ508506 | MGnify/ENA primary metagenome ERZ508506 (study PRJEB26177, sample SAMN06267891) | marine metagenome | isolation source: Monterey Bay, California, USA | place: Pacific... | reverse complement strand
CTTTGACCGACGAATTCTTGATTATGGCTACCGCGATTGTCACTGGCGGCTTAATTATGATTTTCTTGGTAGATAAAGTAGCTGCATTTTTAAAGAAAAACAGGATGTTTGAAGTACTTGGCCTGTTCATCCTATTTATTGTTGGAATCATGTTGCTCTCCGAGGGTGGACATTTAGGGCACCTTCATATCCTTGGAAATGAAGTTACACCAATGAGTAAAACAACCTTCTACTTTGTAATTACAACCTTAATTCTGGTCGATACGGTCCAAAGTATCTACCAAAAGAATTTGAGAAAAGATTAAATAATTACCATGAAAACGGGGAGGTTACAGATTCGTGGGAAAGTCCGATAAATATTAAATGGCTTTTGACCTACCGTCAAGGATTTTACAGGTTCCCCAAAAGTATAAAGAACGCATCGGTGGATATCCTCCAGCCTATGGTGGGTCTTTCCCCTGAGGCTGCTAGGGAAGCTTTAATTCATTTTAATCCTTCTGAAGACTTCTTGAATGAGGTTATTACTCGTGGGGCAGTCATTCATTAGTGCATAAAAAAACCACCCCGTGGGGTGGTTTTTTTTGGCCTAGCGTATCGGTCGTTTGCTCTTAGGGTCAGAACGTCTGCCTTTGTCTCTTTGGCGATCGTTACCTTTCATGCGCTCCATCATTCTACGACCAAACTCTTTTTCAGCCTTCATGAGTTGAAGCATTTTCTTTGCTCCTAAAATGTCAATAAAATCATCGAGGTAAGACTTACGAAGTTCTTCGATAGCAATATGAATATCGGACATCTTATAAATCATCGTTTCTAATTCCTTTTCACTTATTTCTTCATCCTTTTTCAAGCTCATGAAATTTGCCCGTTGCTCTTCGCGCAATTCGTGTTCTTTAGATTGAAGCTCGTTATATACTGGCCAGAAAGCTTGGCTTTCAGCAACAGTCAGTTCTAATTCCGCGGTGATATAGGCTACTTTGATTGCCTCAATTTTTTCTTTCTTTTTTTCAATCTCGACACGATCACCTATTTTAGGTTGTGCCATGCCCGCTGCTGTAGAAAGCAAAAGGCCAAAAATTAATGTCTTTTTCATAATTCTAAGTATTCGTAATCTGAGTTATAATAATCGTAATACACATCTGCATCAAGCTTGACATCAGCGAAGTCAAGCGAATCGGGCTCCACAAAGGAGTACATATCCTCTGGCTGAACATAGCCTAGGCTGTACATTTCTGCCAACAACTCTTCAGTCACTTCACTGTCATTTGTTGAAGCATTCGGCCAAAAGAGTACGGCTAAGGCAATAGCGGCTGCGGCGGTCATGGACCATCGAACAAACGTCAAGTAGCTCGACTTCATTGCAACAACAGGGCTCGAGGTCCGGTCCACGAGATGCTGCTCCGGAATGCGGTGAAGCTTTGCTTTGAGCTCTTTTAACTGAGCATCGCTTGCTGTGTATTTTCGTTGTTTGTCCATCTGTTTGTTAGAGTGCTCGTAATTATGGAAGGTTTAAAAGGCCGATTAATTTTTCTTCCATCTTGTTTTTAGCGTGGTGGTAATTTGCCTTAAGTGCACCGACGGAGGTACCTGTGAGTTCGGCAATGTCCTTAAAGCTCAAATCTTGGTAATACCGCAATTCAAAAACCAACTGCTGTTTTTCCGGGAGGCTAATGAGAACTTCTTGGACCTTGGAATTAATCTCATCACTGTCCCATTTTAGCTCGGATGAGCTCTGTGCGGCATAGGCATTTTCTAAATCGGCACTGATATGTCGCTTTTCCTTTTTCAGCTCGTTCAAAGCGGCATTGCGAACAATGGTGTAGCACCAGGTAAATGGATGGCTGCCTCCCTTAAACTTGTGGAGGTTTTTCCAAATATTGATCATTCCTTCTTGCAGAGCGTCCTGGGCCAATGATTCGCTCTTAAGGATGCCCATAGCACAATAGAGGAGACGCTCGCTGTACTGCTCAACGATCTCAAAAAAAGAAGCCTCCCACTGCTCTTGCAATAGGAGGCTCTTGATATTCTTGGTTTCCTCCATTGTTCTTTAGATGAATGGAAGATACTAAAGGTTTAAGTGAGGAATTACTTTCTAGCGATCACCTTTTGTGCTGCAGCTACGATGGCATCAGCATTCAATCCGTATTTTTCCATGAGCTGTGCCGGAGTACCACTCTCACCGAAGCTGTCATTAACAGCTACAAATTCTTGAGGAACGGGGTGGTTAGACACTAAAGTCTGTGCAACACTTTCACCCAAACCACCAAAGCGGTTGTGCTCTTCAGCAGTAACTACACATCCTGTTTTTGCTACAGATGCTAGTATGGCTTTCTCGTCCAATGGCTTGATCGTAGCCATGCCTATGACTTCGGCGCTTACGCCTGCAGCTTCGAGTGCTTCAGCAGCTTGCAACGCTTCCCATACAAGGTGTCCAGTGGCAATGATGGTAACGTCCGTGCCTTCTGTTAATACGTCCGCTTTACCAATCTCAAATTTGGCATCAGGAGAGGTGAAATTCGCCACTTTTGGACGTCCGAATCTCAAGTATACAGGACCGTCGTAATCCGCGATTGCAATGGTAGCAGCTTTAGTTTGGTTGTAATCACAAGGGTTGATCACGACCATGTGCGGCAACATCTTCATTAGACCAATATCCTCAAGAATTTGGTGTGTTGCACCGTCTTCACCTAGCGTCAAACCTGCGTGAGAAGCACAGATTTTCACATTTTTACCGCTGTAAGCGATGCTCTGGCGAATCTGATCGTACACGCGACCCGTAGAGAAGTTTGCAAAGGTTCCAGTGAAAGGGATTTTACCACCGATGGTAAGACCTGCCGCAATACCCATCATGTTTGCTTCGGCTATACCGACTTGGTAGAATCGCTCCGGATTCTGATCAGCAAAAGCATTCATTTTAAGAGAACCAGTAAGGTCTGCACAAAGTGCTACAACGTTTTCATTCGTTTTACCTAGTTCTTCCAAACCGGCTCCAAAGCCTGAACGGGTATCCTTACTTCCTGAATCTGTGTACTTCTTCATTTTAGTTGATTTTCACAATGGTTGATGAGCCAGGGCTCACTCTAAATTCTTTTGATTTACTGTACGCGGTTTCTTGCGCAAATTTGCTTCTGAACACGACCATGTATTGACCGGGCTGGAGCTGAAATACCTGACGTTCGCCACTTTCACTAAGATCAGTAACCCATTCGTAGCCGTCCTCCCTTTGCACAAATATGGAGCCGTAGCCGCTTGTTCCTGCTTGTAAGGTTACCATACCTGGTGGGGGGACAGCAATGGTGGTAGTTGTACTAGGGCCGATAACCACCCCGCTTTGAAAAATACGCGGTAATGTTAGGATTTCTAGATCGTATGTTCCGCTGATATACCGTTGGACAGTGCCGAAATCTTGTACGTGCAGTATCTCGTTTTTTCCGTGCGGCTTTATTATGCACGGAATGGTATTGCTTTTCCGTGAATTTGACCGTAACTCCAACTGACCTTGCGGGGTAGAGGCACCAATATGAGTGTGCGTTCCTGGGTGAATAACAATACTATCAACACGAACGGGCGGCACGGTTTGAACGACCATATCGTAAACCACTAAAGGATCTAAAACTAAAGTATCTGGTTGACCCTTGTAGTTGAGGGTATGGACGAAGCTCTTCCTCAATTTTTGCGAGGTATGATCGTAGAGTAGGATAGGTACGTTAGTTTCTGTCGGTTTACCTCGATTGTCAAGGAGGTTGATTTGCGCCGTGGTGTTATCTAATGCCTGCGAAATCACAACCCCTAATACGTTCTTGAAAGTATTCTCGTCGGCCGCATCGAAATACGTTCCGACGCATTCGAAACTGTCTTTAAAATCTTCATCGAGCCCAATACCAATGACAAAGGGCTTTAGAATGATTCCCTTTTGCTGAAGACGCTTACTGACCACACACGGATCACCATCACAGGCCTCCACACCATCTGTAATGAGTATGACAATGTTGCGGCAATCTGTACAAGGCGGGAAATCATAAGATGCCTTTAGAAGCGAACCCGCGATTGGGGTTGTGCCTTTGGGATTAATGGCCTTGAGTACACGCTTAATTTTATAGATGTTGCCATTACTAAATGGAACTTCTAACCTGGTATCGGAACAATCTTGCGGCGGCACAGGTTTTTGATGCCCGTACACACGAAGGGCCAATTGGAAATTACCTTCCTCTTGAATGCCCTGTAAACTATCCAGCATTTGCCCCATTAAGCGCTGTGCAACGTCAATCTTCGCACCACTTTCCCAACGGCCATACATGCTTTGACTGCCATCGAAAACGAATAAAATTCTCGTTAACGGTGGACGTTCTTCCTCTACCTGCGATTGCGCTTGCAGCGAAATACAGAAAAAGAAAAATGCTATGGCGGTAAGTTGTTTCACTATGGTCTAGTAATCGCCTAACGTTTCTGGGTTTTGGCTGAGTGCGTCGGCTAATTGTTCGTCGTTTGGCGCAACCCCGTGCCATTTGTGTGTACCCATCATGAAGTCAACACCGTTACCCATCTCTGTATGGAGAAGAATACACACAGGTTTGCCATGACCTGTAGCTGCCGTTGCTTCGATAAGAGCCGATTTAACTGCATCCAATTCGTTGCCTTGAGCTACAGAAATAACGTGCCATCCAAAAGCTTCAAATTTTGCTTGAATAGAACCCATGGCCAATACTTCATCAGTAGAGCCGTCAATTTGCTGTGCATTGACATCGACGGTTGATATAAGGTTATCTACTTTTTTCGCAGAAGCATACATTGCGGCCTCCCAAACCTGGCCTTCTTGCAATTCACCGTCGCCGTGCAGCGTGTAGACTATTCGGTCATCACCATTCAGTTTTTTCGCTTGAGCAGCGCCGATCGCCACGCTCATTCCCTGACCTAAAGAACCGGAGGCAATGCGAATACCCTCTAAGCCCTCATGTGTAGTGGGGTGCCCTTGCAAGCGTGTGTTCAACTTTCTGAACGTTGCAAGCTCGCTCACATTGAAATATCCTGCTCGTGCCAGAATTGAGTACATGACCGGTGAAATATGGCCGTTAGATAAAAAGAAAAGATCTTCACCTTTACCGTCCATTTGGAACGCCTTAGGCTCATGTTTCATGTGATCAAAGTAGAGGGTAGTTAAAAACTCTACACATCCTAAGGAACCGCCTGGGTGTCCTGAATTTACAGCGTGTACCATTCGTACAATATCTCTGCGAACTTGGGATACGACGGCTTGTAGGTCTTGTTGTGACATGGGTGAAATGTTATATTCGATGAGGTGTAAAAATACAGCAAAAGAAGACCTTTTTGCCTTTTCAATCCAATTCACATATACACACGTTGCTAACAAAGAATCCGTTTATCTTTGCCGCCCTAAAGCATGTAATATGAAGTGTGGAATCGTAGGCTTGCCTAATGTTGGAAAGAGTACATTATTTAATTGTTTGTCTAGCGCAAAAGCTCAGGCGGCAAATTACCCTTTCTGTACTATTGAACCGAATGTTGGACAGGTAACGGTGCCTGATTACCGACTAGAACGTTTGTCTGAATTGGTCAATCCAGCTCGCATTCAACCGGCGAATGTCGAGATTGTAGATATTGCGGGTTTGGTTCGTGGCGCATCTAAAGGCGAAGGTCTGGGGAACCAATTTTTAGGAAACATTCGAGAGACAAACGCCATTATTCACGTACTCCGTTGCTTTGAAAATGAAAATGTCACCCATGTTGACGGTAGCGTGGATCCTATTCGCGATAAAGAAACCATTGACACGGAATTGCAGCTAAAAGACCTCGATACCATCGAAAAACGCTTAGATAAGGCCAAAAAAATGGCAAAAAGCGGCGAAAAAGAGGCAAAACTAAACGTTACGACACTAGAGCGTTTGGTTGCTTATATGATAGAAGGAAGAAATGTTCGCGGCTTCGAAAGCACGGAACGTGAGAAAGATTTAATCAAGGAAATGCAGTTGCTTACAGATAAGCCCGTGTTGTACTTGTGCAATGTTGATGAAAGCGCTGCTAAATCTGGAAATGCGTACGTAGATCGTGTTGTTGAAATGGCAGCTGCTGAAGGAGCAGGTTGCATACATATTGCTGTAAGTACAGAATCGGATATTGCGGAATTAGAAACCTACGAAGAGAAACAAATGTTCCTGGAAGAATTGGGCCTCGAAGATGCAGGTGTGAACCGCGTGATTCGTGCTGCTTATGAACTCCTGAATCTTCAAACCTATTTTACTGCTGGTGTGAAAGAAGTGCGTGCTTGGACCATTAAGAAGAACTTTACGGCACCACAGGCGGCAGGAGTGATTCACAGCGATTTCGAAAAAGGTTTTATCCGTGCTGAGGTCATCTCCTATGTCGATTACGATGCATTAGGCAGTGAAAATGCGGTCAAGGAATCGGGTAAAATGCGAGTCGAAGGAAAGGAATACATTGTTCAAGATGGCGATGTTATGCACTTCCGCTTTAATGTGTAAAACCTGTGTATACTTTAACGCAATAAAGATGCGGTAAAGTCGTGTGCATTCTTAAATTAGAATCACTGTATTCCAATTCATTTATGGCACAAGAAGCACAATATACTGAAGACAACATTCGGTCTCTCGAATGGGACGAGCACATCAGGTTACGTCCAGGTATGTACATCGGCAAGTTGGGCGATGGTAAAAGCCCCGACGATGGAATCTACATCTTACTCAAAGAAGTCTTAGACAATTCTATTGACGAATACGTCATGGGAGCAGGTAAGGCTGTGGAGGTGAAAATTTCGGATGGCCAGGTCATGGTTCGTGATTATGGACGAGGTATCCCCTTAGGAAAAGTCGTTGACGTAGTCTCTAAAATCAATACAGGAGCGAAATACGACAGTAAAGCCTTTAAAAAGTCCGTTGGTCTCAATGGTGTAGGTGCTAAAGCAGTAAATGCACTTTCTAAAGAATTTATTGTTCAAGCGTACCGGGATGGTAAAACCAAACGCGCTAAATTCTCTTTTGGAAAACTCGTTGAAGACGATGCGATCGAAGAGTCCTCGCAACGCAAAGGGACCAAGATTACTTTCAGACCGGATCCAGATATCTTTATCAACTACAAGTACATGTTGGAGTATGTAGAGAAGATGTTGTGGAATTATGCATACCTCAACCCGGGACTTTCGCTCTATTTAAATGGAGAGAAGTTTTATTCAGAGAACGGTCTCAAAGACCTGCTACAAGATAATCTTGATGGCAATGTATTGCACGATATCATTCACCTTAAGGCCGACGACATCGAAGTAGCCATTACACATGCCGAGCGGATGCAAGGCGAACAATACTATAGTTTCGTTAATGGTCAGCATACCACGCAAGGCGGGACCCACCAGAACGCTTTTAGAGAAGGGTTAGTTACGGTAATGCGCGATTTCTATGGAAAGAACTTTGACGCATCGGATATACGTGCCTGCATCATAGGTGCTATTTCCTTAAAGGTCGTGGAACCGGTATTTGAATCTCAGACGAAGACCAAGCTAGGTTCGCTTGAAATGGCGCCGGGTGAAGTGCATGTTCGTACGTTCGTTGGAAATTTCTTGAAGGAGCATCTCGATAACTACTTGCACAGAAACCCTGCGGTTGCAGAGATCCTCTTGAAGAAAATTCAGCGCGCGGAGCGTGAGCGGAAAGATTTACAAGGCATACGTAAATTGGCGAGGGAGCGCGCTAAGAAGGCAAACCTGCACAACAAGAAACTACGCGATTGTCGTGCCCATTTAAACGACAACAAGCCAGGAGCGAAGGGTGATAGACGTTTGGATACTACTTTGTTTATTACGGAAGGGGATAGTGCTTCTGGCTCCATCACAAAAAGCCGTGACGTGAATACTCAGGCCGTTTTCTCATTGAAAGGTAAGCCGTTAAATTCATATGGTTTAACGAAGAAAGTGGTCTATGAAAACGAAGAATTTAATTTACTTCAGGCTGCTCTCAACATTGAGGATGGTTTAGATGAGTTGCGTTATAATAACGTCGTCATTGCAACCGATGCTGATGTGGATGGAATGCACATACGTCTACTATTGATTACATTCTTCTTACAGTTTTTCCCAGAATTGGTTCGGGAAGGACATTTGTACATTTTACAAACACCTTTATTTAGAGTTAGAAATAAGAAGGAAACGAGGTATTGTTACACCCCGGAGGAAAAGAACACCGCAATACAGGATTTAGGTCCGCGTCCTGAAATCACGCGATTTAAAGGATTGGGTGAGATTTCGCCGGATGAATTCAAACATTTTATTGGAAATGATATCCGCTTGGAGCCAGTAATGATTGGCAGAGATTTGACCTCTGGAGATTTATTGGAATTCTATATGGGTAAGAACACACCGAAGCGTCAAGAGTTTATCATAGAGAACTTGCGCGTGGAGAAAAATTTGGAGGAGGAATTCTTTAACTAATGAGCGAAGAAAATCAACCTATTAACGAGGAATTGGACCCGGAATTAACGGGTTCTGAAGGTATTGAAGAGGAGGGGAACAGGATTACACGTGTTTCCGGTATGTATCAAGATTATTTTCTGGATTACGCGTCCTATGTAATTCTAGAACGTGCGGTACCTGCTTTGAACGATGGCTTAAAACCAGTTCAACGTCGCTTACTGCATGCGATGAAAGAGATGGACGATGGCCGCTTCCACAAAGTGGCAAATATTATTGGCCAGACCATGCGTTTCCATCCTCACGGAGATGCTTCCATTGGGGATGCTTTAGTGCAGATGGGACAGAAGGATCTTTTGATTGACTGCCAAGGAAACTGGGGAAATATTCTCACAGGCGATGGTGCGGCAGCAGCCCGTTATATTGAGGCGCGCTTAACAAAATTTGCGTTGCACGTTGCTTACAGTCCTAAGGTTACTCAATGGCAACTCAGTTATGATGGTCGCGCGAATGAACCACTGCATTTGCCCATGAAATTCCCTATGCTTTTGGCCATGGGGGTTGAAGGTATTGCAGTAGGGCTTAGCACGAAGATATTACCGCACAACTTCATAGAATTGATCGACGCATCGATCAAAGAATTGGAAGGTAAACCGTTTAAATTATATCCAGATTTTCCAACGGGTGGTACAGCGGATTTCACAAATTATAACAACGGGGAGCGCGGCTCTCGTGTAAGGGTTCGTGCGAAAATTTCCCAATTGGACAAGAATACACTTGTAATTACGGAGATACCTTTTACCACGAATACTCAAAGCCTTATTGATAGCGTATTAAAAGCGAACGATAAGGGTAAAATAAAAATCAAAAAGATTGAGGATAATACGGCGGAACATGTGGAGATTCTTATTCACTTGCCTTCCGGTATAAGCCCTGATAAGACTATTGACGCGCTGTACGCATTTACCAATTGTGAAGTAAGCATCGCGCCTCTTGCTTGCTCTATACACGAAGACACGCCCTTGTTTATTGGCGTAAAAGATGTCTTAAAGCGGAGTACAGAGACGACAAAAGGCGTTTTAAAGGCGGAACTTGAAGTTCGACTATCTGAACTCCGGGAACAATGGCACTTTGCCTCGCTCGAGCGTATTTTTATTGAAGAGAAGATCTACCGGGATATCGAAGAAGCGGAAACTTGGGAACAGGTAATCTCCTTTATTGCCAAAGGATTAGAGCCACACATTGGCCACTTGATGCGCGAAGTTACTGAGGAGGATATCGTGCGTTTGACAGAAATCAAAATCAAGCGTATATCAAAGTTTGATAGCGATAAGGCCAACGATAAAATTTTGGACCTTGAAGGTAAAATCTCGAGCGTTCAGCATGATTTAGCCCATTTAGTTGAATACGCAATCAACTACTTTAAAGAGCTGAAGGAGAAATTCGGTAAAGGTCGCGAGCGCAAGACAGAAATTGCCACCTTCGATAGTGTAGAAGCATCAAAAGTGGTCATTCGTAACCAAAAGCTCTACGTGAATCGCGAAGAAGGTTTTGTGGGTTACGGCATGAAGCGAGACGAATACGTTGGTGACTGTTCAGATATTGATGATGTCATTGTTTTTCGAGCCGATGGTAAATACAGCGTTAGTAAAGTGAAGGATAAAGCCTTCTTTGGAAAAAATATCATTCATGTCGCCGTTTGGAAAAAAGGCGATGACCGGACGGTATACAACGCCATTTACCAAGACGGCGTCTCAAAGGTGAGTTATGTAAAACGTTTTGCAGTGCAGAGTATTACTCGCGACAGAGAATACGATGTGACCACTGGAAGTAAAGGATCGCACATTTCCTACTTCACATCCAATCCAAATGGTGAGGCAGAGAAGGTGTTGGTGCTGTTGCGTCAATTAGCGAAGCTGAAAAAACTCAAAATCGATCTAGATTTTGCCAATGTTGCGGTGAAGGGTAGAAGCTCTAAGGGAAATATTGTAACGAAATTCCCGGTTAAACGTATTGAGCTCAAGGAAAAGGGTGAAAGTACTTTGGAAGCGAGAAAAGTATGGTTTGATCCGGCCGTGCAACGCTTGAACAGTGACGAACGTGGCCGTTTAGTTGGAAGTTTCAAAGGCGAGGACAGGTTGTTGATTGGCATGAAAAATGGGACATTACGCGTGGTTATACCGGAATTGAACCTTCACTTTGATGCAGATATGATTTATCTAGAGAAGTTGGAAGAAAATCGTCCAATCAGTGCCGTTTACTTTGACGGCGAAAAATCACGCTACTTTGTGAAGCGCTTCCTATGGGAAGGTGGGGATAAAGAGGAAAATATAATTACAGCACACCCTAAAAGTGAATTGAGTTTCCTTTCGAACAATACGTTGCCTAGAATTCAAATGGTATATCGTAAAACAAAGGGCGATGTTCGCGATCCTGAAGAAGTAGATTTAGCAGCATTCATTTCGGTGAAAGGCATTAAGGCAAAAGGGAACCAATTAACTTCGGATACCCTTAACAAAATAGAGCCGCTCGAGTCTTTGCCTGAACCTGATGAATCTAGAATAGAGGTAAACGAAGCAGAGCAAGAATCACCCATTGTCGAGGTTGAACCCAGTACTGAAGTCGAGACCGCCGCGAAGATTGATACCGTAGCTGACGTTGAGCAGGTTAAATCCGTACGACCCACTGAAGTAGAAGAGGAATCAAAGGCTGCCACGTCTGAACCAAATCGTGATGAAAAGAGTTCTTATGATGCAGACGATAAAGCACCACAAATCACTTTAGATTTTTAATATGCGCCCCACGCTTCTAATCTTACTCTTTGTTTTTACATATAGCTTGACCGCCCAAAACAGTTTAAATATTTCATTGAAGGGCCAGAGCACTTTTTTGAATGATATGAACGATATCTGGGGCTACACCTCTTCTACAGGGCGTGAGTTTGCATTAGCGGGCACTACTGCCGGTGTAAGTATTGTGGAAGTCACTAATCCTGCGAACCCCACAAAGAAGCAATTCGTTCAAGGACCCTATAGTATCTGGCGTGATTTGAAAACTTGGGATCATTATGCTTACGTAACGCATGACAATACGTTTGCTTGGAATACGATTCCAGATCATGGTCTCTTGATTATAGACTTAGATAGCGTGGACAGTGCAAACCCAACATATAAGACTATGAATCCGGTCATTCAAACACCAGGAGGCATCATGGATACCTTGAAGACCGCTCACAATTTGTACATCGATGAGAATGGGTACGCCTATTTGTTTGGAGCAAATGTAGGTAACGGTGGTGCGCTTATTTTCGACGTAGCCACAGATCCTTGGAATCCGACCTACGTAGGAATGTATGACGATTATTATTTCCACGACGGTATGGTTCGAGGCGATACCATTTGGGGTTCAGCGGTTTATCAAGGGAAATTCATAGTGGTCGACGCCACTGTAAAAGACAGTACAATCACATTAGCTACGCACGGCACGCCCAATGCGTTTACCCATAATACTTGGGTCAGCGATGATAATTCTGTGCTCTTTACTACCGATGAGATTGGTAATGCTTTTCTAACAGCCTATGACGTGAGTGATTTAGCGAATATTACTGAATTGGATCGTATTCAGACCTCTTTGGGCACTAGTGTTATTCCTCATAATGCGCATGTTTATGGTCAATGGGTGGTGACTTCGTATTATACTTCTGGGGTTCAAATTGTGGATGCAAAATACCCTGAATTGCTTGTCGAAGTTGGCTATTTCGACACGTCACCGTCTTTTTCAGGAAACGGTTTCTATGGGAATTGGGGGGCGTATCCGTATTTTGAGTCTGGACTCATTGTTTGTTCAGACATCGAAGAGGGTCTGTCCGTTCTAGAGCCTACCTATGTCGAAGCTTCGCGCGTACATGTTGTAGTATACGACAGTATTACACGTGTACCTTTAAGCAATGCAGTTATATTATTTGATCGCACTAGCGATACGTTACAAAGCAGTATTGATGGTTTGGCAGATGCAGGTACCCATTTGGATGTAATGGATTCAATTAGTGTAAAACTTGCAGGATTTGTAACGCATAGATCGGCATACCAATGGCAAGCCGGTGTGTTTGATACCGTAAAAGTAGCGTTGCTAAATGTGAACAACGTAGGTACTCAAGATGTGGCGAATTCGGCGGTAGTGCTGCAGCCAAACCCCAATAATGGAATCTTTCAACTGACCGGAGTTGAAAACGGAACGTATCAACTTATTGATAGCAAAGGCAGCATGCTAGAGCAGGGCGTTCTATTGAATGATTGGGTTGAATTGAAAAACAACTATGCACACGGATCGTATTACCTCCGTGTACAATGGGAAACCCAAGCAAAAACATTCCCAGTTATGCTACTGCCTTAAATGAACAAGTTTTAAAAATTAGTGGTGAACCCTTTGGTTTTATAAAATTCCTCAATAATACCTACAACTTCTTCCTCACTGTTGGCTACGTGCATAAGGTCGGTGTCGTTTGGGCTGATTTTACCCGTCGCTTTCAGCGTGTTTTCGATCCATTGTTTTAATCCTTCCCAAAAATCACTTCCATAAAGAATAATAGGGAATTGGTCAATTTTTTTGGTCTGAACCAATGTGATTGCTTCAAAGAGTTCATCGAGCGTGCCAAAGCCTCCTGGCATTACTACAAATGCTTGACTGTACTTTACAAACATTACTTTGCGTGCGAAGAAATAGTCGAAATCTAGATTCTTGTCGTGGTCAATAAAGGGGTTGCTACTTTGTTCAAAAGGTAGGTCAATGTTAAGGCCTACGCTCGGACCTTTGCCTAGTTGTGCACCTTTGTTGGCGGCTTCCATGATCCCCGGGCCACCGCCGGTAATAATACCAAAGCCTTTACTGGTTAGCTGGCGTGCAATTTCCGTAGCTGCGTCTAAATAGCGTTGTTCGGTGGTGTCTCGTGCCGACCCGAAAATACTAATACAAGGGCCAATACGACTTAGACTTTCGTAACCCTGTACGAATTCCGACATTATTTTAAATAATGCCCAACTGTCTTCTGATTTAATCTCGGTCCAGGTTTTTCTTGAATGAATCTTCATAGGTATACTAGTTTCTTACCTATAAGATACGCAAAAGCGCTGATGAATTATTTTAATTCGGCAGCTAAAAATTGACCCGTAATACTTTCTTTGATCTTGATGATTTCTTCGGGTGTCCCTTCAGCAACAATGCGCCCCCCGCCTGATCCACCTTCAGGCCCTAAATCGATAATATGATCGGCTTGTTTAATGACATCCATATTGTGTTCTATGATAAGCACCGTATTTCCTTGATCTACCAGACGTTGGATGACCTCCATTAACACTTTTACATCCTCAAAATGTAGCCCAGTGGTGGGTTCATCCAGAATATACATTGTGTTGCCCGTATCTTTCTTGCTCAGCTCGGTGGCCAATTTGACCCGCTGTGCCTCACCACCACTCAATGTGGTAGAGGGCTGTCCTAATCGGATATAACCTAATCCTACGTCTCTTAGTGTTTGTAGCTTTTGGTTGATCCTAGGCACATGTTCGAAGAACGGTAGGGCGTCCTCAATGCTTAAGTTTAGTACATCCGAAATACTCTTTCCTTTGTAGCGCACTTCTAACGTCTCACGATTGAAACGCTTACCTTGACAGGATTCGCAATGCACGTAAACATCGGGTAAGAAGTTCATCTCAATCACGCGCAGTCCTCCACCTTCACAAGTTTCACAACGGCCGCCTTTTACATTGAAAGAGAACCTTCCCGGCTTATACCCACGTACCTTACTTTCTGGTAAGCCTGCAAATAGCTGCCGGATTTCTGACCATACGCCCGTGTAAGTTGCAGGATTCGAACGTGGCGTGCGTCCAATGGGACTTTGATCGATATCGATAATTTTATCGATTTTCTCAAAACCTTCAATACTTCGGTACGGCTGCGGTTTACCCACCGCACGAAAAATCATGTGGTTAAGGATAGGGTATAGGGTACCGTTGATTAATGTTGACTTCCCGCTACCACTTACTCCAGTAATACACGTCAATACGCGCAAGGGGATTTTTAAATCAACGTTTTTCAGGTTGTTTCCTGTCGCACCAAAAAGGCCAATCCAACCGTCCGCCTGACGTCGTACATTTCGCACTCCGATGCCAAGCTGACCGTTTAAATACTTCGCTGTAATGCTGTCGCTTGCGAGAATATCTGAGAGATCGCCTTGCGCTACGATTGCTCCACCATGCACTCCTGCGCGGGGGCCGATATCAAGAATGTGATCCGCAGTTTCAATCATTTCTCGGTCGTGCTCCACCACTAAAACACTGTTGCCAATATCTCGCAATTGCTGCAGGGAATCTATGAGTCTTGCATTATCGCGCTGGTGCAATCCTATAGAAGGCTCGTCTAAAATGTACAGGACATTCACCAACTGTGACCCTATCTGGGTCGCCAACCGGATTCGTTGTGCTTCACCTCCGCTCAGACTACGTGCACTCCGGTTTAAATTCAAATAGCCTAAACCTACATTTAGTAAGAACGCGCTTCGCGCGCGCAATTCTTTTACAATTTCCTCCGCAATGAGCCATTCTTTAGGTGACAAATTATGCTCCAACGAGTCAATCCATTGGCCAAAATGTATCAAGCTTTGGGTACTCACCTCTGCGATGCTTTGACCCGCTACCTTGAAATGCAGGCTTTCCTTTTTCAAACGTGCACCTTCACATTTTGTGCAAGCTACATGTTCCATGTATTCGTCTGCCCAACGCTGAATACTTCTGCTTTTCGCTTCTTTACCCTGAGACTCTATGAAGTTAATAATGCCTTCAAAGTTCAATTTGTATTCCTTTGTTACGCCAATGGCCTTATGCTCAATGGTCATCACCTCGTTGCTGCCGTTGAGAATAATGTCTAAGGCTGCTTCAGGAATGTCTTCAACGGCGGTATCCATGTTAAAGCCGTGCTTCAGTCCAATAATTTCAAGTTGGTTGAACATCCAATTCTTCTTGTATTCTCCAACTGGTGCAATACCGCCCTTCCTGATTGTTTTCTTTGGGTCCGGGAATAGCTTTCGTTCATTCACTTGTTTCGTGGTACCCAATCCGTCGCAACGGGGACAGGCACCTTTAGGACTGTTAAAAGAAAACGTGTTTGGCTCGGGCTCTTGATAGGCTATACCACTGGTAGGACACATGAGGTGTCTAGAGAAATAAGCCAATTCATCTCTTTCCAAATCCAAAACGGCTATGGTCCCGCCACCATGATTCATTGCGGTCTCTACACTTTGAGCAATGCGCGCCTCCGCTGTTGCGGCAACAATAATGCGATCTACAACAATTTCAATATCGTGTGTCTTGTATCGGTCCAATCGATACCCGCTGCTCACTTCAACTACTTTACCGTCCACACGGGCTCTAATAAAGCCCATTCGCGTAATCTGTTCAAATAATTCCCTGTAATGCCCTTTCCGCGCTCTAACGACTGGTGCTAAAACCGCAATTTTTCTGCCAACATAACGTTCGGCAATCAATGCTACAATTTGAGCATCGGAGTAAGAAATCATCTTCTCGCCCGTATTGTAGCTAAAGGCTGTTGAAGCCCGTGCAAATAGTAAACGCAAGAAATCACTCAATTCCGTTACCGTTCCTACCGTCGAACGTGGGTTTCGGGAGGTGGTCTTTTGCTCGATAGAAATCACCGGCGATAGTCCTTCAATCTTATCGACTTCTGGACGTTCCATATTGCCCAAGAATTGACGCGCATAAGCACTAAAAGTCTCCATGTAACGCCGCTGTCCCTCCGCATAAATGGTGTTGAAGGCTAAAGAGCTTTTTCCAGAGCCACTTAGGCCGGTAATCACGACCAATTTATTTCTCGGGATGGCAACATCAATGTTTCGCAGGTTATGCGCTCTTGCGCCAAAGACTTCTATGTATTCGCTCATTTAGAAGGAACCCAAATTTGGTATGCTTTGTTTGTCGAATTCGATAATTGCTGGCTTTGAATCCAAGGATTATATGTTCTCAACGTTTTATAAGTAACCCCTTGTGATCTCGCCCAGCTTACCCAGTCCGCAACGCTGGTATTGACTAAAATAGTATCCATTTTAGGAAAGGAATAGCCTTGATCCTGGTGGTAGACGTAGCCAAAGTCTGCGAGGTTTTCGTGAATGTGCTTTACGGCGGCGATACGATAGACGTAGCGCGCAGTCTCAGTATTTAATAAGAGATCGTAATAACTATCAACGCCTTGCTCGTTAAGTCGTCTTGCTGTCCCGGCCATCCCCATGTTATACGAAGCTGCAGCTAAAGTCCAATTTCCAAACCTCTCGTATGCTTCCTTTAAATAAGTGCAAGCTACCTGGGTCGACTTTTCGATGTGGTACCTTTCGTCTACCTCTTTATTTATTTCCAGACCGTTTTCAAGTCCTGTACTCTTCATTATTTGCCAGTATCCACTGGCACCTGCTGGACTAACAACATTTTGCAGTCCACTTTCAATCAAGGAAAGGTATTTAAAGTCTTCAGGAATTCCGTTTTTCGCAAGAATAGGTTCGATGATAGGAAAGAATTTAGCGCTGCGCTTGAGCATTAAAAGATTATTACTCTGCCAATAGCTGTTCACGAGCATTTCGCGGTCCAATTTTTCTTTAACATCGGCTTCAGCCAACGGCAATGCTTCTCCTGCGAAATCTAGATTCTCAGGAATAGGAAATGGCTTCACCGTGCTTGGACGTACCTCCACAGGATGCGGCGCTTCGTTGGATTGAGCGCTTCTGAGACCTACAAATGCAAGTGTTAATCCTACTGCCCCAAATAGGACAATTTTATTTTTCATAGATAAAGGGCGAATTAAAGTCTGCAAAAGCAGGTCCATCTTGATCCTTTGCACTCAGTATGGGAACATCGACGTTCCAATCAATGGCGAGCAATGGATCATTCCATAAAACACTTCCTTCGTGTTCTGGACTATAGGTATCTGTACATTTATACAAGAAAACCGTTCCGTTTTCAAGGGTTGCAAAACCGTGGGCAAAGCCAGGCGGTATCCAGAGCATGCGCTTATTTTCGCCACTTAGCTCAACGCCATAATACTGGCCATAGGTAGGGGAGCCCTTGCGAATGTCGACCGCGACATCCCAAACCTTACCGCGCTGCACTCGAACTAGTTTTCCCTGTGCCTTCGGCGGCGCTTGGAAATGCAGTCCTCGGACTACGCCGCGATCAGATAAGCTTTCGTTGTCTTGGATGAATTCTTCTGTAATGCCTTGAGCGGCAAACACATCACGATTATAACTTTCAAAGAAATAGCCGCGTTCGTCCCCGAAGACGCGCGGTTCGATAAGTAGCAAGCCTGCTAATGGTGTCTCAATGATTTGCATACCCCAAAAATAGCAGGATAAGCTTACGAAAGCATAGGGTCGACCTTTTCTTTCAAAAGAGTTGAAATTTCCTGTGCGTGCGTTAAGAAGCTCAAATGTGTCGCACGATTAAGCGTCCAGCAGCGGTCGGAAGGTTCGCACTCAGGAAAAACAAGATCCCAGTCGCTTGTTACGCTATCTACGGGACATTTGGGGGTAGGTCGGTCCCAATTCAATACGGATTTTAGGACCCAACGGTAATAGTCACAAGGAAATTGCTCCATCATTTCAATCACGCCTTCAAAATGAGCCGATGGGCGACTGTTGAGTCGTGCCATGAAGAAAATTAACTTGCGAATACTGCCCTTCGGGGCCCAATTTAAAATACCTGTCGCAGCAATTCTCTTAAAAAGAGGACGCAGTGGCGTACTGTACTGAAGCGAATTGAGTAAAACAACGCGCTGCACATGGTGACGGCTTGCCCAATCCTGCGCAACGATTCCACCAAAGCTGTAGCCAAATAGCAAATCGTGCTCTTGAATATCGTGCGGTGCGAGCAAACGATCCGCGTAAGACGATAATGACTCACCAACTTCGGGCAGCGTCCATTCTAAAAAAGTTGCTGACCATGGGAATTCAAGATTTCTAAAAATTCTTGAATCGGCACCTAATCCCGGTAATACCCATACTCTAGCTTCACGCATTGCCCATGTTTTTACGAACTACTTTAAAAACGCTTGGGTA
>ENA-ORDA01001627-ORDA01001627.1-marine-metagenome-genome-assembly--contig:-NODE-1627-length-18546-cov-2.793113_pt1 | contig 18546 bp, 17 predicted proteins | sample MGYA00237778_ERZ508506 | MGnify/ENA primary metagenome ERZ508506 (study PRJEB26177, sample SAMN06267891) | marine metagenome | isolation source: Monterey Bay, California, USA | place: Pacific... | reverse complement strand
TAACCGATGGGTTATTTGCTTTTGATGCGGAGGTTAGTGGTCCAGAGGGCACCGTTTATTTGTGGGATTTTGGTTCAAATGCCTCCATCCAAAATACAAATGAACTCGCTGTTTCGGGTATACAATTTTCAACCTCTGGTTTTCAAGAGATTCAACTGTCTGCAGCCAACGAAACTTGTTCAGATTCTATTCAGGCGGAACTCTACGTATTTTCAGAGCCCATTATAGATTTTGATGTCTTTGATAATGAGTTGTGTGCGCCGAGTGTGGCCCAGTTTATCAATCAAAGTCAGGTTGAAGGACAGGTTGTTTATCAATGGGATTTTGGTGACGGTTTGACATCAAATGACTTTAATCCTTTTCATACTTACACATCTATAGGAAGTTTTAGTGTTGGTCTAACATTGATGGCCTTAGAAGGATGCACAGATACTTTGTATCTGCTAAGTCAGGACGCGATAAGTATTAATCCCTCCCCAGTCGCAGCGTTTTCAGTTAATCCCGACCGAATTGATGTTTGCGACAATGAAGTTTCATTTATAAATGAGGCTGTAGGAGCTATATCCTTTATCTATCTCTATGACAGTGGTCAGTTTTCCACAACCGAAGCAGATTTTGACCATTCATATACACAAGGCGGCTCAGATTACCCAATGCAGATTGTATTTAATGAATATGGCTGCTCAGATTCTGTACGAAACGAAGTCTTTGTTGAGCCTTTTACCATTTATATACCAAATACTTTTATTCCAGATGGAGATGGTGTTAATGATTCCTTTGTCCCTATTACAGATTTTGATATTTATGAATGGGAGTTTAGTATTTTTAATAGATGGGGCAATCTGATTTTTGTAAATACAGATGTCGGTAGTTCCTGGGATGGTTATGTAGACGGGGAAAAAGTCGAAGATGGCACTTATATTTATACATTAAAATACAAATCATGTGCAAATCCTATTGAGACAAAAATGATTCAAGGGTTTGTTAATGTTTTACGTTAAAGCACTTTTTTCTTCAGCTCAAAGTTTCTTCCAAGGTACACTCTTCTCACCTGCTCATCGTTTGCAAGTTCTTCTGCTGTTCCAGATTTCAGAATATTTCCTTCAAATAGAAGGTACGTCCGGTCCGTAATTGAAAGTGTTTCTTGAACATTGTGATCTGTGATTAAGATGCCAATATTTTTTTTCTTTAAATCAGAAACAATGCTTTGTATATCTTCAACCGCTATTGGGTCAACTCCTGCAAAAGGTTCATCCAACAAAACAAATTTAGGGTCTGTTGCTAGTGCACGAGCAATTTCTGTACGTCTTTTCTCTCCACCAGACAGTCTGTTACCTAATGTTTTTCTAAAGTCATTAAGGTTAAACTCATCGAGTAGTTCTTCTAGTCGGGCTTTTCTTTCAGATGAAGATTTATTCGTCATTTCCAGAATTGCCATGATATTATCTTCAACACTAAGTTTCCTGAAAACTGAAATTTCTTGAGGTAAGTAACCGATTCCCATTTGTGCTCTTTTATACATAGGAAGTTTGGTAATCTCCACTTCGTCCAAGTAGACTTCGCCAGTATCCGGACGAACCAAGCCTACTATCATATAAAACGAAGTTGTTTTACCCGCTCCGTTAGGACCAAGTAAGCCTACAATCTCACCCTGTCCTACCTCAATAGAAACGTCCTTAACCACCTTTTTCCCTTTGTAGCTTTTTTGAATACTTTTTGTGTAGAGTTTCATAATTCCAAGGTACTAAAAAATAAGAGCAAATTTTGCCCTTACACCAATAGGGCTTGTGTTAGCATCAAGGTATGTCATACGCCAAACAAGATCAACTCTGAAGAACTTAAATAGATTTTCTATACCTATAGTCGATTCCGCGTAAGGTTTACGCTTGAACTCCTTAATGAAGTCAGGAAAATTCATATAAGTTTGATGTCTTTGACTTAAAGAACCATAGGCAAGTCTACTAGAGCTCACGAGTCTTAAATTAAGTTTTTTAATGAGTGGGATTTTGTTCATAAAGAGACCATCCCAATGGTTTTCGATGTAAAATCCAGTGTAACGGTCACACACAAACTCCAAGAAGTTTAGTTTGTTAAACGCAGAAGTCATCAACCAAAGTGATTGGTTTCCCGGAATAGCATGTAAAAGAGGATAAGCAACATTACCGAACACAGCGCCAATATTTGCACCATATTCCAGTCTTCCGAGAATACCAATCTGTGTTTTATGTTCGATGTTGAGCTGTACTTTTTGATAATTATATTCGCTTCCGAAAATATCTTTTATACCAAATATCCCCTGTAAGGATATGGCAGGGAATTTAGAACGAATACTCGTTCTGTCAAAGGCCCCAGAAATATATTCTTCATCTTTTGCCCAACGAACCATGGCTTTAAGCTCAGTGGTGGTGATTTGACTAATCGTATCCAAAAGACCAGTATTGGTATTTGTTCTTAAAAAATTAGCTAGCCCCAAAGGATTATATTGTTTCCATTCTCCACCAATCTGAAACAGTAAATCTTTACCAATGTCTTTTTCTAAGTTTACTCCTGTTTTTTTTAAAAAAGTCAATTTGTCAAAGGGAGCCGTGCTGAATAAAGTAGCAAAGGTATTTCCCATGCCAATGGCGTAGGGAGAGAGGCCTATTTGTTCAATATCATAATTATAATATAAAGAAAGAACAGCTCTTTTTTTACGCCCAATATTACTTCGAATGGTTGCACCATATTTCCAAGTTTGGTCACCAAATCCATAGGCGCCCTTGATTCCAAATTCTATCTTTTTAGAGAAGGCATTTGATGTTCTTAAAGCAATTGCGCTTCTAAATTTTTCCACAGGATTAGTGCTCACTAGAGAATAAATGTCTCCTAGTTCAACTTTCCCCAGAGGATAGTAACCACTTCCGGCTAGGTAAGTTATATTTTTTAATCTTTTAAAGTATGGATTCTTGTTCAATGAATCAATCATATTTCCTATACCTTCCTCTTGCTTGGTAAGCCTGGTGGGCCGAAGTCTATCCCATTCAGTTTTTGATTTTTCGCCGGCACCGTCTTCAATTTCAACAGTGCTATTTGAATTATAAAAACTTTTTTCTCGTTCTTTATTTATAACAAAAGCACTTCGTTCGGTTGTTTTTCTTGCATAAAAACCGCTAATTTTCGACTTTTTTGTGAGTTGGATTGCTGCAATGAGTTTTTCTTTTTCGAGCATCCAAGTTGAATCTTGAAGTCTTGTGAATTCTTGTGTAAAATAGAAGTCTTGAATGAAGTTAAGATTGATGTCATCGGAGACATTGGCATGAAAGGATTTTACAGCAAAGCTTGTGTCGTGAATCCACATATTCCCTGTGAAAGTAAGTTCTCCTGTCCGTTTTGGTATAAATTTAAGATTATAGCACCATTGTTGATCTATATAACTAGAATCTTCGAGGTAATATTTATAAAATAAACGAGAGTTATTAGCAATAGGACTAATAAAAGACTTGCCAAATATTTTATAAATATTATCGTAAATATTCAGATCCAGATACATATCACCAAGGAACTGATTCAATTCGAGGTTCTCAACTCCTGTTGTTCTTGAAGCTGTGATTATTTCTTTTTTCTCTCGTGGCTTTTTTTTGAAATAGAAACGTGAAAGTGTTTCATTTAGAATGAGCGGGAGGTAGCTTATCCCTTCATCGGTTGAGTCTAGATAATCGAGTAATACATTTAATTTTTGAACGCGTTTATTATTCTCAATTTGACTACTAATATTATTCAAGTCAAATTGAATTTTTGTGTACAGTTCATATTCATAACTGTCTAATTTGTCTTTATTGTTCTTTGATTTATTCGCGATTAAGTTTCTATGTAAGATTTTAGAGGGAAGTTCTTCAGGTGCCCTAACGGTAATTTCTTCAAAGTCAAGAAAAAGACTTTTAAGTGGGATTTTCAGATTGTTAGTTTCGGTATTTGCGAATAATGAATCGTATGCTAATACTGACTTGTGATAACCTGTAGCTGAGAACTCAATAACGATGTCATTGGACATTGGTGCAATTGAAAAGCGACCGACAGAGTCTGTAAGTGTTGCTGTTTTCGAAGGTAAAGCCTTAACTACAGAGAATGGAAGAGGTGTTCGTTTTTTTGAATCAATCACAAACCCCGATAAAACGCTTCCCTGGCTAACCACTTCATAGCTGCTGCTAATCATACACAGCACGAAAAATAAAAGAAGGAGCCTATGCATTGTCATTTCTTTTAACAACCCTTTTAGAGATAAGGATACCAATTTCATACAAAATAAAAATTGGGATAGACACGATGACTTGTGATATGATGTCAGGAGGCGTGATAATGGCAGATAAAATAAGTATTCCAACTATCGCATGTTTACGATATTTAATGAGGAATTCAGGACTCAGGACACCGACTTTTGTCATGAGGTACGTGATAACAGGAAGAAGAAAAAACAATCCAGTGTAAAAGACTGTAGAAAGAATCATACTCATGTAGGAACTGATTGTAAAGTCATTGCGGATTTGACTTGAAATCTGGTAAGAACCAAAAAATTGAATACTTAGAGGAGCAACAACAAAATACCCGAATAAAATACCTAAGAAAAATAAAAGGCTGACATAAAAAACAATACCCTTTGATATCTTCTTTTCATTTAATTTTAATCCGGGTTTTAAAAAGGCCCAAATTTGATAGAATATATACGGAAAACCAAGTACAACTCCACCCATGAAACTCATCATTAAGGCGTATCCAAACTGTCCAGAAACGGTCATGCTTTGGAGTTGAACAGGAATGTCTTCAACACAAGTATCAAAGTATTTGCACATCATTCTGAAGGAAAAGAATTCTTTTTTCTTCATGGACATGAACAGATTGTTCATAATCCATTCTTGGTAGGTCCAAATTACGACTCCGATAATTAAAATTGCTATTGCTGCGCGCACAAGCCTCCAACGCAATTCCTCGAGGTGCTCAAGAAATGACATTTGGTCTAAGTCTGATTTGGGGTTGTGGTTTTTCAAAATCCTTGTAATGAGCACAAATTTAACCAAAAGGCGTGATAAACGTTACAATTACATTAAAACCTACACTAAAACGTAAAACGTTTACGAGGTTCTGCTCTAGATTTGTATTAAAATTAAAACACATGCCAAAATTTCAGATTCAAAAACTAGAATTTAATTCCCTAAATGATTGGATTGAACTCCAGGGAGATATCGTCAAAGGATTTTTAACTAGTGCATACACAATTAAAATTGACGTTTCACAAATCAACACTGTTCTGAACGCGATTCAAAGAATTAATCCTGAACAATCCATATACGATTTTTACACGTCCCATACTTTAAATGACTTTAGTTCGTACAAGTTTGATTTTGAAAAAATTGAGTGTAGGGAATTATCTTTTTCCGCGCTCAAGGAAGAGGCTCCGTTTGAAGAACTAAGAATGATACGTGCTTAGGGTTGAATAAAAACCGTTTCTTCGTTGATTTGTTCTGGTTCTATTTTGATGATACCTTGACCAATTTTATTTAACAATTGTGCCTTAATATCTAATACAGCAACCCCGGCTTGACCAAGTTGATAAATGTCGTTGTAGTTAAAAGTTGCTAAACCTGCAGCGTTTGTATAAGCTGTATCGTATACTGCTACAAGCTGAACAGGCGGATTTTGCGTGTTTGTTCCATAGAGCACTACCATAGCGCCTTCAACAACTGCATTTCCTTCATCTCTTACGTAGATGTTTGCGATAGTATCTTCTTTCTTTTTACAGGCAGTCATTCCTATAAATAGAACTGCGATTAGCATGATCGGTAATAATATTTGCTTCATTTTCATGACGGCTTAATTTGGTAAATAAATAGTTTCAACGGAAGTAGTATGAATTCTACATCTTGTATAACCCGCTGCTTCTTTTGTGTTCGATTTAACTAAAATATCGAAATATCCTGTTGTGTTCTCTGGTCCTGAGACGTCAAAGTATTCGTTCATATCAAAGGTGGTAAAACCAGAGCTATTTGTAAATGTTGTATCTACATAAGGCAACGTAGCAGGGTTAGATTGTTGATCTCCTATGATAATAACTTTAGCCCCATAAACCAATTGGTTAGTTGAGGATCTCACAAATACCTTCAATATCGCTGGATCTTTCGATGTACAGCCCGTGAAAATAAGTAGTGTCAGAGTGAAACTAAGGATTAATATTTTTTTCATCGTTCTAGTTGAGATTTCAAAGTTAAGCTAAATATTTTTTAATTCTATTACGTATTAAATCTAAAAGTGTTACTGAAGGATTAAATCTGCTTTGTTATCAATACCTTCATTAAGTTCAACAACGGTCTCGTCGTATAGATTATTGGACTGAACACTCACCTTCACAATCGCCACTCCAGTTTGACCTGCTTTATAGACCTCATTCAAATTAAAAAACGCAATGCCATTGTTATTAGTTGCTTTTTCATAATCAATAAGTAATGGTGTCTCTTCTGTATTTGCCGTTGGTTCTGCTAAAACCTCTACCAATACTCCAGGAACCAAATTACCTGCTGTGTTTTTCACTTCAATTGTGAGACTTGTAGTTTTTGATCTGTAACACGATGAACAAATCAATATTAAACCGAAAAGAAAACAAGAAAATCTCATTGAGTATCAAAAACGTTTTTGTTGTACTTTTGTATAATACAATTAACCGGAACTAAAAGTTACAGCGATTTACCTATGAAGGAACAGATTCAAAATATTGAAAATCAGTTGTCGAGTTATAAATTCAAGGCCTCGGAAGATGTTGAGAAATTTAGAATTCAGTTTTTAGGATCTAAGGGTCAAATAAAAGGCCTTTACGCGCTACTCAGAGACGTTCCTAATGACAAGAAAAAAGAAAGCGGACAACTTATAAATGCGCTTAAGCAAAAAGCTGAGTCTTTGTTCGAGGCTGCTAAAAAAAACCAAACATCATCTCCCATAAATAAGTTGAAAGAGGATTTGACGAAACCTGCGCCAGATTTAAAATTAGGAAGTCATCACCCACTTTCCATTATTCGGCGTGAAATTGTAGATGTTTTTAAGAAAATTGGTTTTTCAATTTCAGAAGGCCCAGAAATTGAAGATGATTGGCATAATTTTTCGGCACTGAATTTTCCTCCCGAACATCCTGCTCGCGATATGCAGGATACTTTCTTTATTGAAAAAGGGGAAAATGAGATTGCGTTGAGAACCCATACGAGCTCAGTTCAAGTAAGAGTTATGGAAGGTTCCGAACCGCCTATTCGGACAATCTCTCCAGGTAGAGTCTATAGAAATGAGGCGATTTCAGCGAGAGCGCACTGTTTCTTTCATCAAATTGAAGGTCTTTATATCGACGAAGGTGTTTCGTTTGCGGATCTGAAGCAAACGCTCTTATTTTTTGCCCAAGAAATATTTGGAGCAAAAACAAAAATAAGATTACGTCCAAGCTACTTTCCATTTACAGAGCCAAGTGCCGAGGTTGATGTGTCTTGTACCATTTGTAAGTCAAAAGGATGTAATGTTTGCAAATACACGGGTTGGTTGGAGATTCTCGGTTGCGGAATGGTAGATCCAAACGTTTTAGAAGCATCTGGAATAGATTCTAAAAAGTACTCAGGATTTGCCTTTGGAATGGGGGTTGAAAGAATTGCTCAACTCAAATTTAAGGTGAATGATCTGAGAATGTATTCTGAAAATGACCTCCGCTTTTTAAATCAATTTAAATCTACTTTATAAATGGCATGGGAATCCTTAGATGACTTATCAATTTTGAGTCAAATTAATAGCTCTCCGGAGTCTCAAATAATTTTTAAGCATAGTCCCAGATGTGGCATATCTTCCATGGCACTTCGAAGATTTGAGAAATCAGATTTATATAAAAGTGGCAACTTCAACTTTTGGTTATTAAATGTCCTTGAAAATCGTGAGCTATCAAACAGCTTAGCATCAGAGTTTAATGTCCGTCATGAGTCACCTCAAGTAATGGTTTTTCACGATAAGAATCTAGTTCATCATGCATCGCATTCATATATTGATGCAGAAGAGATAGCACGGATTTTAAAGAAATGATATGAAAAAAATAGGAGCATTTCTTTTAGCTATTGTCTTAGTTGTTGCCTTCATACTACCTTATTTGCAAACTGAAGATACGCTTCCTTTGAACGAAGCTAATTTTCGTTTTGAATCAGCGCAGAAATATTTTTCGGTAAAACGCGGGGAAGACTTTGTTTTTGATTGTTTGGATATGAAGGGTGTTGATTTGTTACAGCTAGAAATTAATGGTGCAAATGTTAAAACCTGGAATTTGGATTCAAATGAAAAACAAGATTTTTCTTTTTCAACTAAGGACCTTAAGCTAGGAACTTATTCTATTGAATTAAAAGCTTTTAAAGGCGATGTGCTTAAAGGAGCAGATGGTGGAAGGTTTTTAAATGTAAATGCTGAAGAAGGCCCAATTAAACGAAACTTTGATATTGTTGCAACTCACCCTCACAACCCTGAAAATTTCACTCAAGGGTATGAGTTTTACAATAATGTATTATTCGAATCTACAGGAAACCCGAACCAAACAAATGCAACAAAGGTAGCTCGAATTGATACGAATACCGGAGCTTCGATTAGTGAAGTATCACAACCAAATCCAATTTTTGGAGAAGGTATCACTATCCTTGAATCTAAAATATATCAAATTTCTTGGCAAGATAAGAAGTGCTTTATCTATGATGTATCTGATTTACGGCTCATAGACTCTATGCGTTATGATGGGGAAGGTTGGGGACTGTGTAATAATGATGAGTACATTATTATGTCAAACGGAACAAATGAATTAACAGTTAGAAATCCTGAAACGTTTGAAGTAATCGAAACAATTAAGGTTCATTCTGATAGAGGTCCCGTTACAAATTTGAATGAGCTAGAATATTATAATGGAAGAATTTATGCCAATATTTGGATCAGCGAGCAACGAAAACAATTCGATTCAAGAATGGATTTGAGGCGGATTATTGTTATCAACCCAAAATCCGGGGCTGTTGAAGAATACCTTGATATTGAGAATATTATTAGAGGTTCTAATGTTCAAAATGTACCCAATGGCATAGCCTATCGCAAAAGTTCAAATTCGTTTTGGATTACAGGAAAGTATTGGGATAAGGCTTTTGAGCTGCAGCTTACATCTAAAAATAAAGAGGACGCGCAATAATTTTACCATTGGAAAAGAGAATACTTGGGAACGGCAGTTTTAAAGTGTTTAAGGCTTCTAGAAAACCTTTCAAAAACTTCGACTTAACATTTATCTGAGAAAGATCAATGTCTAATGATAGAATCAATTCCCTGTGACTGTCAACACCTCCAAAGCTATTAGCATCTCCTTTCAGTCTTCCTCTAATACTATGTCCAAGGCTGAGCATTAGCCAGTTAGGCCATTGTTTTACGCCAAGTTGACCCGGGGAAAAACTCAGCCAATAGGTTTGGCCATTATAGTCTTTAAGCAACGCTTCAATAGGGTTACTGCCCAAAACGTCAGGCCTTAGTGCTGCAAATCTTGTTTGATGAAAAGAGAATTTCGGTTTAAATATTTGTGAACTGAAATAGTGATCTTGAAATATGAACAAACCCATTCCGAGCGTATTAAATGCCAGATCACTCATTGAAAAACCCCAGTCCTCGCTAAAACCATCCAAAATTTCAATTGCGGTTAGATATCCCATGCTTATGCTTACAGCGGTGTATAGGCTTTTTTTGTGATTCAATCCTGTCCAGTTATAGAGATGTTTCATGCTACGCGTAAGTTGATATACAGTAAAGGCATGACCCATTTTGTCCATTTGCATCCAGTTTTTACTATCGTTAAAAAGATGAAATGAGGATTGATTCTCTTCAGCATACCAAACCTTTTGCAAGCCATAAATGCTTCCAATGCTAATTAAACCGACCCCGGTTGTAGCTAAAGTAAACCTTCGAGAAGAAAATATATTTTCTTGTGTATCTTTTTCTTTTTGCGCTTCAAAAGGAAAACAAACGAGAAGGGTGAAGAAAAGCAATATGAACCTCATGCCTCGAATTTAGAGAATAAATCCTAGATTTTAACGTTATGATATTTACATTACTTTTAAAGTAAAATTTTGATTTATGGTAAATAGTAGAAAAGATTGGAATGACATAAAGAGCAACGACAGTTGGTCGATTTTTAAAATCATGTCTGAGTTTGTAGAGGGGTTTGACCGTATGTCGAAAATTGGACCGTGCGTATCTATTTTTGGTTCTGCTAGAACCTCTGAAGATAACCCTCACTATAAATTAAGTGTTGATTTAGCTGAAGAACTTTCAAAAAGAGGCTATGGGATTATTTCTGGTGGTGGCCCCGGTATTATGGAGGCTGCGAATCGTGGCGCACAGAAGGGTGTTGGCCCATCAGTAGGATTGAACATTGATTTGCCATTTGAGCAAAATCATAACCCTTATATAGATTCTGCTCACAATTTGGAATTTGATTATTTCTTTGTTCGAAAGGTTATATTTGTTAAATATTCTCAGGCATTTGTTGCTTTGCCAGGTGGATTTGGGACTCTAGATGAGCTTTTCGAAGCACTTACACTCATACAGACCAAGAAAATCGCAAAACGACCGGTTGTTTTAGTTGGAAAAGAGTATTGGTCGGGTATGACGGATTGGATTAAGAAAACAATGCTTGATGCCGAACAGAATATATCTCCCGCTGATTTAGATTTATTTCGACTTGTGGATACACCAGAAGAGGCTGTTGAATATATTGAAGAATTCTTTACCACCCATTCTTTGACGCCTAACTTTTAATACTAGAAAAGACCCTATATTTACAGCGTGAAAGATAAAATTAAAGCCATATTTCGCTATCGCATTTTTTTAGTAATAAAACAGTTTTTTTGGTCCAAAACTTTCTTGTTTAGTTCATTGGGGATTGCAGGCATATATGCGGGTATTCTTTTTGGTACCATGAGGTACCTTGATACTTACACAAATCATGGCCAGGAGGTAAGTGTTCCAAATCTTGTTGGTCTATCATCTGTTGAGGCAAAGCTTAAGCTTGAAAAGCTAGGCTTGAGTTACGAGATACTTGACAGTATGTATCGGCCGAAACAACCAAATGGAATTGTCATAGAACAAATGATTGACCCAACCGCAGTGTCAAAGGTTCATGTTAAATCAAATAGAGTTATTGGTTTGCGTCTTTCTAAGAATAAAGAACTTACAGAGATGCCTGATTTATTATTTGATGAGGTTGAATTTGCAAAAGGGAAATTAACCAGTAGAGGTTTTTCCTGCAATATTGAATATGAACCAACAATTGAGGCCGACGGTTCTGTTCTTGAGCAAAAGTTTGAAGGCCTAATGATTGATGCAGGGACGCGTATTCCTAAAGGTTCTGAAATTACACTTGTAGTTGGCCGAAGTGAAATCGGTGTTTTATTGGAGCTCCCCAACCTGGTTGGGATGAACTATTTGGATGCAATGAATTTAATACAGACGAAAGGGTTTCAATCTTTTTCAACCATCTGTAACAATTGCGAATCCAAAAGTGATACTTTAAATGCAGTAGTTTTCGGTCAGTCTCCGGAGTTCTATGAAAATAAGACACTAGAACGCTCAAAACATATTACGATTCTTATCAATGCTGGAGATCCTCCTTCAGAAAATCCTTTTGAATGAAGTTATTAGCTCTACTTATTTTCGTTTTATGTTTTTCGTCATCAAACTTAGGGCAATTGCAGCTTGGGCCGTTGACTCAAAATGCTTTTCTTACGGGCATCTATCTTGAAAAAGAATTTAGTATAGATAGTACTTTTGTATACGCTACAGATACAATAACGCTTCCTTTTTTTGATGACTTTACTACAAACAAAATACAGCAGTACGCACCTGATTTTGATAATCCACTTACAACAAGTGTTCTTTATTATTATCTCATTGATCAGGCTACAACACTGCCTATTTCGAATGGTATAGATTTTACAAACCAGGTGACATTTAGGCGCTATTATGATCCTGTGGAAGGAACTTTTTCGGACTCTACTTTTAGTCCTCAAGCAGTTAATGTCGCTGACTTTTCATCTTATCCTGTAAATTACGAGCCTGTTGACTTGTATCCACCTTATTATGTTTACGATACTTTGAGTCAAGACGACATTTCTGATACTGTTTGGATTGAGTTACCGCCATATGCTCAAGATTCAGTCCGCCAATTTTTCCTGCCTGTTTCAGATGCAAATCAGCTTTGGATTGACAATCAAGTTTATCATAATTACAGGTTTGCGGATCATCCAAGAACCTTGGGTGTAATGACCTTCGATGGTTTAGATGCGACGGGTTACCCTTATGCAATAGGAACCACTTCTTCAGGTTATGCTGATGCATTAACATCAAAACCGATTGATCTTTCGAGTCTGAGTGTGACAGATTCGGTTTATATATCATTTCTTTATCAGCCTCAGGGTTTTGGCGATGAGCCGGAAGCGACAGATTCTTTGCTTCTTGAGTTTTATGATTTAGAGAGTAATAGTTGGAATCGAATATGGGGAGATACTGGTAAAAGTGTCGTGCCGTTTCAAATTGTTCATTTACCATTGTTGAATGCTGCTTACTTCTCCAATGCTTTTCAGTTTCGCTTTAGGAATTATGGTGGTCTATCTGGGGCCTTGGATCAATTTCATTTAGATATGGTTTCTCTGCGAGAAGCTATTCCCCCTGCTTTTGCAGATACCGTATTTAAAGATTTTTCTTTTGTTTACCCTTTGAACTCCTTGTTAACAGACTACACCTCAGTTCCGTGGGATCATTATAAAGCTTCAACAGAAAGTAAAATGACGGAGTCTCTAGAGATTGTTGTTTTTAATGGTAGTACTGGTCCAGAAAACTATCAAGATGGGGCTGTAGAAGTTTCCTATGATGGAAATCTTGAGGGTAATTTTACACTTCAAGGTTTTACTTTAGCAGAGCAACAAATAAATTACGCGGCATTGGATTTCGCTACATCTTATCATGATTTAAAATCAGGTTATGAGTTTCCTAGAAACTTAATCGGTCAATTTGAAGAATTTGATGTAACTGCAAATGCATCGGCTCAGTATCCTAATTATGAACCGAATGATTCCACTGCTTTTACGCAAGGTTTTTATAATTTTTACAGTTACGATGATGGCTCTGCGGAAGCAGCTTTTGGTCCTACTGGTGCTCAAGCAAGATTAGCAATTCATTATGAAGCCTATGAGTCCGATAGTTTAATTGGTGTGAATCTTTGCTTCGTACCCTCTGTTAATGACGTATCCGATAAACTTTTTTTACTAACGGTTTGGGATGATGAAAATGGAATGCCTGGAGCCGCTTTGTATGAAGATGATGTTTTTAATCCGCGATCTCCGATTTATAGTGGTTCAGAAAATCAGTATTTAAGTTATTTCTTTATTGATACGATGAAGGTTCCTGTCGGGAATTCCTTTTTTGTCGGGTGGCGCCAACTTGATCCGGAACGTTTAAATTTAGGTTTTGATCGAAATATTGATCAATCAGATGAGATTTTTTACAGTGTTGATGGCGGTGTTAGTTGGCTGATTTCTCCTTTCTCTGGAAGTGCAATGCTCAGACCTATTTATTCTACTGAAATGGATGCTTCGTTGGGTATGATATCACATTCTGACCAAATAGATGTGCTCGTATATCCAAACCCTGCTGTTGAAGAGATTTGGATTACAAATTCATTAGGCATCTCGGGTACACAAAAAATTTTATTTGATGCGATGGGGCGTATTTTAGTTCAAACAAGAGCTGAAAAAATAGATATCTCAGCTTATTCATCAGGGGTTTACTTTATTCAAAATCCAGAGTTATCTAACGAATTGGTAAAAGTAATTAAACCTTGATGGAAGAGGATCGTTTAACTTCAGAGCAGGAGGATTTATTTGAGCATTACAAGTTTCAGGCTGACCCTAGGCAAGAACAGATTAGAATAGATAAATTTCTTGGCGAAAGACTGGCCAATACCTCAAGGAACAAAATTCAAATTGCTGCTAGGAACGGAAATATTTTGGTGAATGGTGAAAAGGTGAAGCAAAACTACCGTGTAAAACCTGGAGATATTGTTTCAATGGTTCTGCCCTACCCAGTAAGAGAATTTGAGCTTAAACCGCAGGAGATCCCAATAAACATTATTCACGAAGACGATAGTCTGGTGCTTGTAAATAAGGATGCGGGAATGGTTGTTCATCCTGGACACGGAAATCACGATGGAACTCTTGTGAATGCGCTACTTTATCATTTTGATCAACTTCCGGAGCTGCCATCAGATTATTCAGGGAGACCCGGGTTAGTTCATAGGATTGATAAAAACACTTCAGGGCTTTTGGTGGTTGCCAAAACTGAAAACGCTTTAACAAAGCTTGCTAAACAATTTTATGATAAGGTGACATCTCGGAAGTATATCGCATTGGTTTGGGGCGATGTTGAAGATGAAGGAACGATTACGGGTAACATAGCACGGTCAAAAAAAAACAGAAAAGTGATGGCGGTTTATCCAGATGGTGAAGAAGGGAAGCATGCAGTCACTCATTTTAAAGTACTCGAGAGGTTTGGATATGTAACCCTTGTTCAATGTAGACTTGAAACGGGAAGAACCCATCAAATACGCGTACATTTTAAATGGCTAGGACATCCTCTTTTTAATGATGTAGAATATGGTGGAGATCGCGTTCTTAAAGGTTTGAAAACATCTAAATATCAGAAGTTTATAGAAAATAATTTTGATTTATTTAAGGGGCAAGCGTTGCACGCGCAATCTTTGGGTTTTAAGCACCCAGTAACAAGTAAAGACCTTGAATTCCAGGCACCTCTACCTGATTATTTTGAATTAGCCCTGAAGCGTTTCAGGGATTATTGTAAATAATGGTATTTTTTCTTTATTTTTGCTTTTCCGCTATAGGAATAACGACTATTAACCTATGAATAAGAACTTAACAATACTTTTATTTCTACTGATTGGATTTTCGATATCAGCTCAAAACGGTCCTAAATATATTCGTGAGGCTTATGCTTCGTTTGAATCTGGTAAATACTTTGAGGCAATTGACAAGTGTCAGTCGGCTTTTACAAAGTTAGGTTCAAAGGGTTCCCTAAAACAAAAAGGTGATATGGCCTTTAGAATCGCCGAATCATATCGTCTTCTAGAGCGCTACGAAAGTGCAAATGAATGGTTAGATGTTTGTGTAGAACTTAAATATTTTGATGTAAATCCCGACATATATTTCTTGAAGGGGGAAGCCTTGAGAAAAATGGGTGATTACGGTAAAGCTGAAAAAAGTTATTCTGAGTTTAAGAATATTTCGGATGGTGCCCGAGCAAAGGAGGTTGATATTGCCTTGAAATCATGCGAAGAGTATAAGTTTTATGACATGATGGAGCCAGAAATCAATTATGAGGTCAAATGTGAAACTAAAATCAATCGTAAAGAATTTGATATGTCTCCGGCTTTTTCTGATAAAAAAGGGTTAAAAGTTTACTTTTCTTCGAGTAGGGAGGAAAGTTTTGGTTCGGGAAGAGATCCTATTACAGGTGAAAAGTACATGGATATTTATGTTGCTGAATTTGATAAAAATGGGGATCCGACAAATGTAAAATCTATTGACGATGAGGGTATTGTGAACACCTCTGAAAGTGAAGGAACGGTATGTTTTGACAAGAAGTTCAAGAAAATGTACTTTACACGTTGTCCAAACGAGGAAAAAATGATGTTGGGTTGCGATATCTGGACGGTTGACTTGGTTGATGGAGCATTTTCAAATCCAAAAAAATTAAATTTAAAGAGTGATCCTACCATTTCTGTTGGTCATCCTTGTTTAACGCCTGATGGTTTAAAGTTGATTTTTGCCTCAGATATGAAGTCAAGCGGAGGAGATGATTCCTTTGGAGGAAGGGATCTATGGTATATTACCTATGACAAAAAAGCAAAATCGTGGGATTCCATACCGAAGAATATGGGCGCACAATATAATACAAAAGGCAATGAATTATTTCCATCTATAGGTAAGGGAGGAGAGTTCTTTTTTGCGAGTGATGGCCATAAAGGAATTGGAGGTCTAGATATTTTCATCTGCATGTCGGGGGAAGAAAAAAACACATGGGGCGCAGCAAAAAATATGGGCTATCCAATTAACTCGCCGAGCAATGACTACGCAATCACGAGCAGAGGGAAGAAGGGGTATTTTACATCCGAAAGAAGATTGAACAACGATCAATTTGCACCAGACGTATGGAGCTACAGTATACCGCCGAACTTATTTGACGTTAAAGTTATTGTCCATGAATTCGGTAATAAGAATAAAAGAATTTCAGAAGCCAAAGTTTCTTTTAATGGTGATGATGAGTCAGACTGGAATGGAGAAACTAACGATGGAGGGACAACAATTAAGTATGATGTTAAAAATGGAAAACAGCGATATATAAATGAAGATGTTACTTATTCGATTAATGCAATGAAAGATGGATTCCTTCAAAACCCCAATGCAACCAAGATAACGACTGTCGGGCTAAAAGAAAGCCAGTCATTTATTGTTGAAATAGAGTTGGTACCCATTGTTGAGGAAATACGAACGCCTGAAGTACGTTATCCTTTAAACGAATGGTCTTTCATTAACGATGAGACATGTATGTCAAAAGACTCACTTGAATTCCTTTACAACCTATTAAGTACGCACCCTTACATAACGATTGACTTGTTTTCACATACGGATTCACGTTCATCTGCTAATTACAATCAGGTACTTTCAGAGAATAGAGCGAAAGCAGTTTATAAATTTTTAGTTGAAGAAAAAGGAATTGATGCCAGAAGAATTCAACCTATCGGTAAAGGAGAGGCCGAGCCTGCTTCATGGGTTGACGAAAATGGAGAAATCGTAGAGCTTACAGAGCGTTTTATTAATAAATTCCGTTCAGCAGATAAAGCTAAATTTGAAAAGCTTCATCAAATCAATAGACGAACATCAGCACGAATTACGAGTCAAGACTTTGATCCTAATACTGCTGGTCCAGCAAATCCAGAGTGGATGGAGTTCAAGCCACTGAGGTAGAAAATCACTTTTTATGAAGCGAACACTTCAAAAAATATTATTCTTTTTTGAAATGCAGTCCTATGGTGTATGCGAGTGGTGGGCCCGAAAATTGGGCATAAGAACGACTCAAGTTCGTCTTGGATTCATTTATTTTTCATTTGTCACCCTCGGTTCACCATTGCTCATTTATTTGATTATGGCTTGGTTACTTGAGCATAAACACTACTTTACTTTTTCTTCAAAGAGAAAAAAATCAGTTTGGGAGCTTTAAGTGTATGAAGATTCTTATCACAGGAAGTAACGGGTTATTGGGTCAAAAGTTGGTGAAGCAACTTTTAAATAAGAACATATCTTTTTTAGCGAGCTCTAAAGGTGAGAATAGAAACCCTCAATGTCCTAATACACATTACGTTCAAATGGATATTACGAATCCCTCACAAGTCTCTGCTATATTTCAAGAATATTTGCCGTCTGCGGTCATTCACACTGCGGCGATTACCAATGTTGATTACTGTGAATCAAACATCTCGGAATGTAAAGAGGTTAATATAACAGCTACAAATATTTTATTTCACGCGGCTCAATCTATCAATGCCCAACTTATAGCCTTGTCAACAGATTTTGTATTTGACGGAGTACGGGGAAATTATAAGGAAACTGACGCGCCGAATCCACTGAGTGTTTATGCAAGGTCTAAGTTGGCTGCAGAGCAGCTTTTACAAGTTTCTAATTATAAGAATTGGGCAATTGTAAGGACCATAATTGTTTTTGGTGAAGGAAGTAATTTATCGAGGTCAAATATTGTATTGTGGGCTAAAGAGGCGCTTTCATCCGGAAAAGAGTTAAATATTATTGATGATCAATTTCGCGCTCCAACTTGGGCAGACGATCTTGCTTGGGCATGCATACGTATTGCTTTGATGAAAAAAAAGGGGATATTTCATATCTCAGGTCCTGAAACTTTTTCAATTTATGATTTGGTTCTGCGTGTAGCGAAATCTTGTGGCTTAGAGACCGAGTCATTAAATAAAACGACGAGTGAATCATTAAATCAAGCTGCAAAAAGGCCTCCGAAGACGGGGTTTGATTTAACGAAAGCAAGAAAGGAAATCGGTTACAATCCAATGTCTTTTGAGGAGAGCTTAAAGCTTTTATTCTAATACGAAAAACCTTATCTTCGGAACCATATTTAAACTTAAAAGATGAAAAAAGGACTGTTTGCGCTTATTGCTTTGTTAATGCCTATTGTAACTTTTGCTGAAGAAGGCATGGGTTTAGACCAAAAAATAGATCAAGCATTTAAACCAATTTCTGATTTCATTTCAGGAATAATATTTTTTGAAGTTTTTGACGGTGCGCCATTTGTGATCATTCTTTTGGTTTGTAGTGCTTTGTTTTTTACGCTGTATTTTGGATTCCCAAATATTCGTTTTTTTGGTAAAGCCATTAATGTTGTAAGAGGGAAATA
>ENA-ORDA01001626-ORDA01001626.1-marine-metagenome-genome-assembly--contig:-NODE-1626-length-18550-cov-4.866454_pt1 | contig 18550 bp, 17 predicted proteins | sample MGYA00237778_ERZ508506 | MGnify/ENA primary metagenome ERZ508506 (study PRJEB26177, sample SAMN06267891) | marine metagenome | isolation source: Monterey Bay, California, USA | place: Pacific... | reverse complement strand
GCATATCCCAGTTTTTTGTGGTGAGGTACCGAGCAGTACTGGATATCTTAAACCTACTCAATGGGAACCAAATTTTTATGTTAATGTATCTAAAGACGATGTAAAAGCAAAAATTAAAAAAGGAATATTCGCTGCTTATAATCGTGCGGTTGAGCTAGGTAATTCGTAAATTAGAACTCTTATTCAACAATTATGATTTTTTCAACTGAAATTAAAAACAAAACAACCTATAGCTTAAAAAATATCATTAATGGAACTGGAATTGTCCTCCATACTGGTTTTGGAAGAGCTCCTTTTTCTGGAAAAACTTTTAGAGAAATCTCAAATAGGTTGGATGGCTATGTAAATTTAGAGTTCAATTTAGTAAGTGGTAAAAGAGGTGACCGGCAAGATCACCTAAGAAAACACATAAGTTCAATCTGTAATAGTGAATCAGCTCTAGTTGTAAATAATAATGCTGGTGCCGTTATGCTTTCTATAAATGAAATTGCAAATAATGGAGAGGTGATAGTTTCGAGAGGACAATTAGTTGAGATTGGTGGCTCATTTAGAGTACCTGAGATTATTGAAAAAAGTGGTGCCCGTTTAAAGGAAGTAGGAACTACAAATAGAACGCATTTAAAGGACTATAGTAGTGCCATTACAAAAAAAACAAAATTATTACTTTGGGTACATACTAGTAATTATGTAGTAAAAGGGTTTACAAAATCAATTTCCTTAGCAGATTTAGTTAGACTTGGAAAAGAGTATTCAATACCTGTTATGGTCGATTGGGGAAGTGGGTCTTTTCTAAACATGAAATCTTTGGGAATAGCTGACGAAATTCCTGTTAGAGATATAATGAAAAATAAGCCAGATTTATTGACTTTTTCCGGTGATAAACTTATAGGGGGACCTCAGTCTGGGATTATAGTTGGTAGTAAAAAAATAATAAATAAAATTCAATTAAATACTCTATACAGAATTTTAAGATCTGATAAAATAGCTATAGCTTTTCTTGAAGAAGTTCTTAGGTCTTATAATGTAAATAACTTCTCTGATAAAAATATTTCTCTTAAGATGTTATCAACTAAAAGAAGTGTTCTTAAAAAAAGAGGACAAGAGATTTTATTTCTTATTGATAAGAAAAAAATACAGGAACTGAGAATAGATTTGGTGGAATCTTACGTTGAAGCTGGAAGTGGTTCATTGCCTGAAGATAAAATAGAAAGTGTGGCTTTGTCTTTTAATCCGAAACAACTTAATGTAGAAAAATTATCATTCCAGTTAAGGACAAGTGAACATGCGGTTGTGGGGTACATTTCAAAAAATCTATTTTTTATAGATTTAAAAGCGGTTCTTCAAAGCCAATTAAAAAAAATAGCAACTTCAATTAATCTTTTATAGTATGAATCAATTAGTCTTAGCCACTGCTGGCCATATTGATCATGGAAAAACTTCATTAGTATATGCTCTAACAGGCTGTCAAACAGATACAATGAAAGAAGAATCTGAAAGGGGAATAACCATTGATTTAGGTTATGCTCATCTCAATAACCTCATAACAATTATTGATGTCCCGGGTCATGAAAAGTTTATTAAAAATATGGTTGCAGGAGCAGCTAGTACTCACATTGCTTTGTTGGTAATAGCTGCAGATGATGGGATAATGCCACAAACTATTGAGCATTTAGACATATTAATTTCTCTTGGTGTAAGGGAAGGGTTCGTTGTTATCACAAAAACAGATCTTGTAAAAGATATTTTATGGTTAGAACTAGTAATCGAAGATGTAAGAGAAATGCTTCTTGGTAAAAAGTTTAATTTAATTTCTATTTTTGAAGTAGATAGTATTTCAGGCAGAGGTATTAATGAGTTTAAAAATCAGCTTTTAAAAATTAAATCGGAAAGGCCCATTGTTAATTCACCATTTAATTTTAGAATGAATATTGATAGAGTTTTTTCAAAAGATGGTTTTGGCACTATTGTCACAGGAACTGTCTTAAATGGGATGATTAGGGAAAGAGATGAAATTGAAATTCTACCTTCAAAAGAAACAGTGAGAATAAGAGCAATGCAATCTCATGGAAATAATACTGCTCAAGTAAATACTGGAGATAGAGCTGCAATAAATTTCAAAAGTAATAAAAAAACAGATATTAGAAGAGGTACTGTTATTGCTTCAAAAGGCCTTTTAAATCCATTCTCAGTTATGGTTGTATCTCTGAAAGTAAATGAAAATAGTAAATGGGTAATAAAAAACAAACAGCGTTTAAAGTTTTATATTGGTACATCTGAAGTTTTAGGCAGGGTAACATTATGTACTAATAATATTTTATACAAAGGGCAAAGAGAAAATGCTATTATAAAATTGGAGCAGACTATATCAGCGTCACTAGATGACAAATTTATTGTGAGGTCATATTCACCAATGGAAACAATTGCAGGAGGAGAAATTCTTAAAATTATAGAGGGGAACTCATTTCACAAACTAAAGAAAATTGGTAAGAATATCCCACGTAATTCAAAGGAAAGGTTCAAGTATTTTATTAATTCACGTTGGGGAAAACCTTTAACCATAGAAAAATGGAAAAAAATATTCTTGAATTCAGATGGATCTATTGAAACCTGGTTCGATGATTTAGGTTTGAAAAAGACAGAGAGCATGCTAGTTTATTCTGAAAAATCAAATACCAAATCTATTAACCAATTATTGCTTATGTTAAATAATCATTACAAAAAAAACCCCTACAAGCAGTTTATCAATGATGAAATTATATTAGTTTCTCTTAATTGGTCTCAGGAATGGCTATTACATATCAAACATCAAATGATATCTAAAAATTTAATACAATTTGGTAAAGGAGGTATTTCAAAAACAGACTATCAATTAGATATATCAAAAAAAGATATTCTAGATATTGAGAAAATTGAAAAAATAATCCTAGAAGCTGGTGTTAATCAGTTAAAATTATTTTTAGTTAGTGAATTGTTAAAGGTAAATCAAGATCGGCTACAAGAATTAATTCATATACTTATTCAAAAAAAAATAATAAAACGAATTAACAATGATTATTTTATGCACGCGAAAATTTTTGATGATTTGATTTTATCAAAACTAAGATTATACTTTACCCAAAATAATATATTATCTGTTGGTGACTTCAAAAGTTTCACAGGGTTGTCTAGGAAACTAGCAATTCCTTTATTAGAGTTCCTTGATTTTAATAATTATACTAAAAGAATAAATGATCAAAGAGTAATTGGCGAAGAATTAGATGTCTGATAAAAAAGTCGCTAATACTCCAGTAATGAAGCAGTTTCTTGAAATAAAAGAGAAGTACAAAGATTCTATTCTATTATTTAGAATGGGAGATTTTTATGAAACTTTTTTAAACGATGCCATAATCACTTCTAAAATTCTGGGTATTGTACTTACAAAGCGATCTAATGGTAAGGCTTCAAATGTAGATTTAGCAGGTTTTCCATATCACTCACTAGATAATTATTTACCAAAATTAGTAAAAGCAGGACATCGAGTTGCTATTTGTGAACAAGTAGAAGATCCAAAAAAAGTAAAAGGTATTGTTAAAAGAGAGGTGGTCGAAGTAGTAACACCTGGAACTCTTTTAAGTGATAGAACATTAAATCATAAGTCAAATCGTTATATTGGTTCACTACAAATAATTAAAAATAATGTAGGCTATGCTTTCCTTGATTCGGCAACTGGTGACTTTAATATTGGTGAGTGCCGCTATAGTGACTTTAAAACAATCATATTGAAATATTTACCTCATGAAATAATTATATCTGATGATATTACTTATTCCAATTCAAGTTGGTATGTTGAGTTTAAACCATTTATTTCACCAATAAATAGATTCATGTTTGATTATAATACATCAAAAAGAGAGCTACTTGAGCATTTTGAAGTTAAATCTTTAAAAGGTTTTGGTTGTGAACATCTCTATTTAGGTATTTCTGCAGCAGGTGCTTTAATGCAACATATGAAGAATAATTTAATATCTAATCTTCAGCATGTCTCAAAAATATCTCCTATTCTAAAAGATGATATCATGGGCTTAGACACCTTTACGGTAAAAAATTTAGAAATATTTAACTCACTATCTACACAAGGTCAACAAGGGACATTAATTGATTCTATAGATTGTACTTTAACTGCCGGTGGAGGAAGGTTATTGAGGAACTGGCTTATAAACCCAATAATAAAATTGGACAGGATCAATGCCCGACTATCTAGTACAGAAGCTTTTTTTAAAAATAAAAAAACTTTGAGTATTATTAGAAAAAATTTAACTAGTGTGTCAGACTCACAACGCATCATTGGTAAAATAAGCAATTCAAAGGTTTCACCACGCGAAATGATAACACTATCGCATACATTAGAAAAAATTAATGAAATAAAAAAACATTTAATTGGTCAGAAAAATAAAATTCTTAAAGAAATAGGGATTTCTATTTTAAATAATTCCCATATTTTTAAAAAAATTTCCTTAACACTTAGTAATCTACCGCCAAATAATATATCAGATGGCGGATCAATTATTCCTGGGTACAGCTCCGAATTAGATGATCTTCGACATCTAATGAATAATGGCAAAAAGTGGATAAAAAACTATCAAGAAACAATGAGAGCTGAACTGGGAATTACAAAGCTAAAAATTAGTTTCAATAGAGTATTTGGTTATTATATTGAGGTTTCAAAAGCTCAACGTGATAAAATCCCGGAAAAGTTAATTAGAAAGCAAACGCTAGTTAATTCTGAGAGATATATTACTGCAGAGCTGAAAGAATATGAACAAAAAGTAATAAGTGCTGAAGAAAAAATTTATAATTTAGAAACTAATATTTTCAAGGACTTATGTGATTATATCCTGCTTAATAATAAAGATATTCAAGTCAATGCTAAAATAATTAATCGAATTGATGTTTTTAGCTCATTCTCAATACATGCCATAGAAAATAATTATACTAAACCAGTAATTACGGATAAAACAGTTTTAAAAATAAAAAAAGGAAGGCATCCAGTCGTAGAAAAACTTCTTCCAGTGACAGAAAAGTTTATAGCAAATGATCTAACTATTGACTCATCTATAAATCAAATTCAACTATTAACTGGTCCGAATATGGCAGGTAAGTCTACGTATTTACGGCAAACTGGTTTAATAGCTCTACTTGCACATATAGGTAGTTATGTACCTGCAGAGAAAGCTTTAATTGGAGTAATCGACCGTCTTTTTACTAGAGTGGGCGCTAGTGATAATCTAGCTGGTGGAGAAAGTACTTTTCTAGTAGAGATGAATGAAGCTGCAAATATCTTAAATAATGCAACTAATCATAGTTTAATACTCCTAGATGAAATTGGTAGAGGAACAGCTACTTATGATGGTTTATCAATTGCTTGGTCAATTACTGAATATTTACACGAAAAAGAAGAAGTGAGAGCACGAACTATTTTTGCTACTCATTACCATGAATTAACAATTTTAGATAAGAGTCTAAAAAGGTTAGAAAATCATTATGTTGTTGTAAAAGAGCATGATGATAATATTATATTTATGCGTTCAATTTCTAAAGGAACAGGTGATAAAAGTTATGGTATCCAGGTTGCTAAAATGGCAGGTCTACCAAAAGTTGTAATAGAGAGAGCAAAAGAGGTTTTAGCTTCTCATTTATTAGAAAAGAGAAAATCAAATAAAAAAATTCCTAAATTAGATTTTAACCAAATTAACTTTTTTAGGGAAAAAGATAGTGCTCTAATAAAAAAAATAAAGAATATTGATATAAATGATATCACACCAATCGAGGCATTATTGATATTAAAAGATTTAAAAAATGAATTTGATAATTAGTCTATTCCTCATAACTATGTGTCACACGTATGGAAAAAATTATAATGTTAATTATGGATGGGAAATTTTTGAATATACACAGTCTGCTAGGACTGCTTCTCTAGGAGGTGCTGTAACAGCGGATAATAATAGTGGTTCTTCATCTATGAGAAATCCAGTTTTTTCGAAAATAAATAAAAAACATATATCAATTACTCATCAAGATAGGTTTTTAGGAATGCTTAATACCGACTTTATCTCACTTGATATTAAAAATAATAAAAGAAATATAAATTTGAATCTAATTTATGAGAGTATTGGAGACATCCCCGACACTCGAAATGTTCTTTTAGACTGGGGATATGACGGCCAATTTGGTACAAATGATCTAGGTGAAGGTAATGGAATTCTTGATGAAGGAGAGAGGCTGGATATAGAAAAAATAAATTTTTTCACGCAAAGCAGGATAGGAATATATGGTGCTTCTACAAAAGAGATATTTAGTCTTCCAGTGGGGTTTGGTTTGAAGATAATCTCAACTTCATTAAACGACGAAAATTCCCTTGGCCTTGGTTTTGATATTGGAACTTTAAGAAAAACCAACAAAACAACCTATGCTTTAATTTTAGAGAACTTTCCTAGTTCTGGTGTTATTTGGAATAATGGTTCAATCGAAAGAACTTTTCCATCATTAAAAATAGGCTTGAATCAAATTTTACATATTAAAAATATTCAAGCAAAATTACTTTTTTCAAATAAAATTAGTTTATCCGAAAGGCATTTGGATTCTCAATTTCGTAGAAATAACCTCTCGATGGATTTTTCGTTTGGTTCCGAAATTATACTTAGAGAAAAATTATTTTTGAGGGTTGGGAGAAATTATGTAAACAACCTTACAGGAGGACTAGGAGTCTCTTTTAATGAATTTAATATAGATTATGCATTTTTGAACTCTTCATATAATTATGATTTAGGTAGTCATCATATTATTTCTTTTAGTATATCTTATAAATGGATTAGTGACAAGCTCTCTGGTATTTAATTTTATCTTATTGCTGAATGCAATAGGTATTAAAGTATTGAATAATTAATTTTCCAGCACATTCTAGAAAGGATAACATGATTAAAAGCATGACAGGATTTGGTCGAGGCGAATTTATAGATTCCTCTAATAAGATAACAACTGAGATTCGTTCAGTCAATTCAAGGTTTCTCGAAATAAAATTTCGAGGGCATACTATTGATTTAGAAACTGAAAGAAGAATAAGAATTATGCTTGAAAAAATATTAAACAGAGGGAATATTTCTGTTCAAATTGAAGTCCAAAATTTAATTGAGAGTAATAGTGTAACGTTTGATAAAGAGCGGTTTGAGTTAGTCCAAAATATTCTAAAAGAGATACATGTCTCATATGGACAAAAGATAAATTTAAGTGATATAATCTCATCTCAAGATTTATTGAAGTCCGACTATCCAAAACAGATGAATAATGAAAATATTATATCATCAGTCTCTGAAGCATTACTTCAACTCGATGAGATGCGAATTCACGAGGGATTAAATATTCACTCTGATTTGACTAAAAGAGTTAATGCTTTAAAATTAAGTATTAGTAATGCTGAAAAAATATCTAGTGAATATTTTTCTGAAAAACAAAAAAGTCTTAGTATAAAAATTTTAGATTTATTAGGAAATGAGAAAATAGATGAATCTAGACTTATTCAAGAAGTTGCTTATTTAGCCGATAAATCAGATATTACAGAGGAAATCATTAGGTGCCAAAGCCATTTTGAACAACTGGATATTTACATAGGGAAAAACGAACCCTCAGGGAAAAGAATTAACTTTTTGATTCAAGAAATCAGCCGGGAAGTAAATACTATTGGTTCAAAAAGTCCTCAAACAGAAGTAACAAAAAATGTTGTTGAAATGAAAAACGAACTTGAAAAAATCAGAGAACAAGTCCAAAATGTGTTATAATGAGAAATATAATTATAATATCAGCTCCATCCGGAACAGGTAAAACAACCCTCTGTAAAGCTATACAAGAAAAGATTGTAGATATTCAATGGTCAGTCTCGTTTACTACTAGAAAAAAAAGAGCTATTGAAATCGATGGCATCGATTACAAATTTATTTCGGAAAAAAAATTTAAAAAATTAATCGCGGAAAATAAATTTTCTGAATGGGAGAAAGTGCACGGTAATTATTACGGAACTTCAAAAACCTCTTTAAATAATGCTATAGAAGAAAATAAGATTCTTTTATTAGAGCTCGATGTTAAAGGAGCAATGGAGTTGAAACAAAGTTACCCTGAAAATTCATACTCAATTTTTATTATTCCGCCAAGTATTGATCATTTACGCGCTAGATTAAAGAAAAGAGGTACTGATTCTGATGAAAGAATTGAGGTCAGATTACAGAGATTTGAAGAGGAAATGAATTTAAAAGAGAACTTTGATCAAATAATGATTAATGAAGATTTAGAAAGTGCTAAATTGCAACTTACAAATATCATTAATAAAGTAAAAGAAGGAGATTAAAATGGGTTTGAAAACCATACCATTTCGCGAAATAGAGAATAAAGCAAAGAATATGTATGAAGCTGTAGCTGCTATGTCTGGGCAAGCAAGAGTCGAACTTCAAGAAAGAATTGTAAGTAGAACTATATTAGAACATCAAGAAGAAGAGTTAGATGTTTTTGATGATTATGAAGAAAAAAAACCAGAAGAATATGAAGAAATGGAAAAAGTTACTACAATAGCTGTTGATAAATTTCTTGATGGTGATGTTAAATGGAAAAAGATACAGCTAGAGCGATAAAAAACAATACTTTATTAGAAAAATATTTAGGTCAATCAAAGTTGTTGTTTGGTTCCGAACTATATTACAACAGGATCAAAAATAAAAATAGATTTGATCTAATTTTAGTCTCTGAATATTCCAACTTTAGCTCAATAGAAGAAAAACCTATCGATTGGAAATATGAAAAACTTTTAAATAATATTATTCAATCAATTGGAAAAAAACTTGATTATGATGTATTGTTAGTTACTATATTTAAAGAAAGACCAGATTTTGTTAGGAACCCACTAAAAGAAGAGATCTTGGATTTTAAAGAAAGGTTAAGTACTGTTACCAATCTTTATAGACCTCGGTTGATACTAGCTCTTGGAAAAGTAGTTGGTGAATGTCTAATAAAAAAAAATATGTCAATAAATAATATGCGCAATTTAACTTCAAGTTTTGACGGTATACCTCTGAGAGTTACATATGACATTAATAGTATATTGCATAATCCAGAATATAAAAAACCAACATGGATTGATTTCCAATGGGTCAGAGATTTTTTAATTAATTAAATTACAAATGGCAAAAAAAAAAGAAAACCTTAACGTTCAACCTCATTCAGAAGATGCTGAACTAGCTGTTTTAGGCTCTATGCTATCGTCAAAAGAGGCAGTAAGTAAAGCTATTCAGCATTTAAAATCTGAATATTTCTACAAGAGTGCACATAGTCAAATCTTTTCAGTGATGCTTATTTTATTTGATAAGGGTATACCAATAGATACGATCTCAGTCATTGAAATATTGAAAAAGAAAAAGCAATTGGATATTGTTGGTGGTTCTTATTTTATTACTGGATTAGTTGAATCTGTCCCTACTGCAGCCCATGTTGATAGATATTCTAAGATTGTTACAGAAAAAGCATTATTGAGAAATCTCATAACTCTTTCACATGATATAGCTAAAGAGGCTTATGATGATTCTCAAGATATTGCTGAAATTTTAGATACAGTTGAACAGTCAATTTTTGCAATTACAAATAATAGAATGCGAACAGGGTTTACGCAGATTAATAATGTTGTTGTTGATGCATTAGAAAAACTTGAAATAATTAGAGCATCGGGAGGATCTGTTATTGGAGTTCCATCTGGATTAATTGATTTAGATGATATGACATCTGGCTTTCAAGATGGAGATTTAATTATCATTGCAGGAAGACCAGGAATGGGGAAAACTGCTCTAGCATTATCGATGCTTAGGAATGCTTCATTAGATTCAAAAGTTGGTGTTGGAATGTTTAGCCTTGAAATGGCAAATCATCAACTTGCTATGAGATTATTGTGTGCAGAAGCAAGAGTAGATAGCCATTATGTTAGAACAGGTAAGTTGCCTTCCAAATTATGGAGGAATTTAGGAATTTCAGCTGGTGATTTAGAAAATGCTCCAATTTTTTTAGATGATACACCAGCATTATCTGTTTTAGAATTAAGAGCTAAAGCAAGAAGACTAAAGGCTGAACACGATATAGGAATGATCGTTGTAGATTATTTACAATTAATGCAAGGACCAAAAGGTGTCGAAAGTCGTCAACAAGAAATTTCTGTGATTTCTAGGTCTCTAAAAGCATTAGCTAAAGAATTAAATATTCCTGTAATTGCTTTATCCCAATTATCTAGAGCTGTTGAACAAAGAGCTGATAGAAAACCTCAACTATCAGACTTAAGAGAAAGTGGAGCAATTGAACAGGATGCAGATGTTGTTATTTTTCTATATAGGCCTTGGATTTATTCCCAAGAAGATGAAGATGAGGGGAAAGCCGAAGTTATAGTTGCTAAGCAAAGAAATGGACCAACTGGAACTGTTCAAGCATCATTTATTAGTAAATATGCTCGGTTTGAAAATTTTTCACAATCTGAAACACCATTTTGATATCGAACCCATTATCAAAACTCGCCCCACAGTTATTTGGAGAATATCCAAAAGATTTCTTAGATTTAATTGAACTAATACAAATTTTACCCAATCAAAATTATGATGATGTTAAATCTCAAATTTGGTTAGCATATGATTTTGGAAATAGGTATCACGAAGGACAAAAAAGACGGTCTGGTGAACCCTATTTTTCTCATTGTGTGGAAGTTGCTAAAACGTTGGCTTCTTGGAAAATGGATACTACAACAATCATTGCGGGCTTACTTCATGATACTGTTGAAGATACGGATGCAACTCTAAATGAAATTGAAGATATTTTTGGTAATGATTTATCTGGCCTAGTAGACGGCTTAACTAAAATTGCAGGCATGACTTACTCTTCAAGAAAAGAGAAGCAAGCGGGGAACTTTATGAAAATGTTGCTTTCTGTCGCTCAGGATTTAAGAGTTATTATCATTAAATTTGCTGATAGGTTACATAACATGAGAACAATAAGATCTATGCCACATCTAAAAAGACATAGGATCGCTATTGAAACAAGAGATGTATATGTACCTCTTGCTAATAGATTAGGAATGTCCTCAGTTAAGCTCCAATTAGAAGATTTAGTATTCAGTGTGCTCGATCCAACTGGGTATAAAGAGATTCAAACAAGAATTACATCTACTAGAAAAGAAAGACTAAGGTTTATTGACATGATTACTAAACCTATAAAAAAAGAACTAAGGAAATATGATATTGACCCTATTGTTTATGGCCGAGCAAAGTCATACTCCTCAATATTTGGAAAGATGTCAAAGAGAGGCAAAACGTTTGATCAAATTTATGACCTCTATGCAATACGAATAGTTGTAGAAAAAATTGAACAATGTTACCTTGCTCTTGGAATAGTTCACAGTGTCTATGCTCCTCTGCAAGATCGTTTTAAAGATTTTATTGCTACACCAAAATCAAATGGATATCAATCTGTCCATACTACTGTTATTGGTTTAAATGGTCAAAAACTAGAAATTCAAATTCGAACGAAAGAGATGGAAGAAACTGCAGAAATTGGTGTTGCAGCACACTGGCTATATAAGAATGATACTTCACCCGAAATTAATAAAAACATTAAATGGTTACGTGATCTACTAGAGATACTTCAAAGTGAATCAACAGATCCGAGTGAATTTATGAATCTTCTAAAAATTGATTTGTATGATGAAGAAATTTTTGTCTTTACTCCTCAAGGTGACCTATTTCAACTACCTGTTGGCTCAACACCTGTCGATTTTGGATTTCAAGTACATACTCAAATTGGTATGCACTGTATGGGTGCTAAAATCAACCATTTACCAGTCCCACTTAATACAAAGTTGAAAAATGGAGACATGGTTGAAATAATAACAAGTAAACGACAAATGCCAAATTATGGCTGGCAAAGATTTGTAATAACATCTAAAGCAAGAAATCAGATTAATAAATATTTAAAAAAAATACAAGATCAAGAAAGTATTAAGCTTGGAGAAGAAATATTAATTAAAACTTTAAGGAGAATGAAGAAATTAGACGAATTAGATGAATTTAAAAAAAGTTATTATAAATTTGGTTTTAATAGTGTTGATTCATTATTAAAATCTTTAGGGTCTGGGATTATAACCGTAAGAGAGCTTTTTGAAAAAGTAAAACAACACAATATAAAAGAAGATTCTAAATTTGAAAAGATAAAGAGAGCTAAATTTTTTAATTTTAAGCGTTCAAAATCCACTGGGATAATGCTTGATGGCATTGATAATGTGCTTATACATTTTGGAAAATGTTGTAATCCAATACCCGGTGATGAGGTAATAGGTTTTGTAACTAGAGGAAGAGGTGTGACTGTTCATCAAAGTAGTTGTAAAAGTTTGCCTTTATTAAACAACGAATCAGACCGTTTATTACAAGTAGATTGGAATGTGAGATCCTCCAAAAATTTTAATGTGAGATTAAAAATTAAAGGTCAAGATTCAAAAGGTTGGTTGAAAGACATATCAGAATGTATTTCAAAACAAAATGTTAATATTGCAAGTGTTGATACAAAGACTAAAGATTCTTTAGTAGAGGCTCATTTTATTGTACAAGTTAATAACAATAGGCAGTTAAATCGCCTCATAAGAAAAATAACTAAAATTAAAAACATAGACTATGTTGAGAGGACAAGTAGATAATGGAGATAAAAACATTTACAAAAAAAGATATAGCTTTATCACTTTCAAAAAGAAAAGGCTTAAGTCTAAAAGAATCAAAAGAAAGTGTTAACGAATTATTTAATATAATGAGAGGTTACCTGATCGAAGATTTGCCATATGTTAGAATAGAAATTAGAAATTTTGGTGTTTTTGAATCAAAGCCAACTAAAGCAAAACCTAGAGCAAGAAACCCACGGACTAATGAAGAGATTTATGTTCCTGCACATAAAAAAACAAGATTTAAACCTGGAAAAATACTTAAAGAGCATCTGAAAAGACCCATTTAATCATGGGAAGAATATTAGGAATAGATTATGGTGATGTGAGAATTGGCCTTGCCTTAACCGATCCTCTCAAAATAATAGCTTCCCCATTTAGAACAATCCAAAATAGGAATAATGATTTTATAATTAAAGAATTAGATTTTATAATAAATGAAAAAAAAATAGAAACCCTAGTGATTGGGCTTCCAATTGGTTTAAATAGTCAAGAGACGATACAAACTAAAAAAGTTCGTCTATTTGCGGATTTAATTAAAATTTTAGGAATACCTATCTACTTTCAAGACGAAAGATTATCTTCAATTTCCGCTAAGAAATCACTCATAATACAAAATATTAAAACTGGTTCCAATAAAAGTATGATTGATAAAGCTGCTGCAGCAATCTTTCTGCAGCAATTTATAGATACTAAAAATTAAGATGTTAAAACCTTTTAAAAAATTCTCATGGGAATTGACCATGCTTTCAGGTGTTCTAATTGGGCTTGCTTATCAACCTTGGAAGTTAGGTTTCTTAGTATATGTTGGGTTTATTCCAATTATTTTAGTTTGGATGCAAAATGATTCTATTAAAAATTTTAAGCATGGCTATCTCTTTGGGTTTGTTTATAATCTAATATCTAATTATTGGATTGGATGTAACTCAGGAGCAGAGTTTTATGTTGTGCTGTTATCTTTATTATTCGCAGCAGGTTATTTAGCCATATTCTGGGGTGCATGTGGTTTTATAATTGGCGCATTGAATAAGAAAAAACCTATTTATTATCTACCTTTTTTAATTGTTACACTGGAGTGGATTAGGAGCTTTGGACCACTGGGTTTTGACTGGGGTATTTTGGCTTTAACTCAAATTGAATATTTACCTTTATTGCAACTTAATAGCATTTTTGGTCCATATTTTTCAACTTTTATAATTATTTCGACAAACTTATATATTTATATAATATTAAATGAAAATAATATTAATTTTAAAAAAATTTTAATTTTAATATTCTCTTTTTCAGTTTTATTTATTTACGGTTCTTTTAAAAAAGGTAATTCAAGTGAAATAACTAATTCACTAAATATCGCTGTCATCCAACCAAATTTAGATCCTAAAGAAAAATGGAACCAATCAATCAGAAAACAAAACATCCAAATAATAGATTCTTTATACTCAAAAGCAATAAGCCTAAAACCAGATTTCATTCTTTTCCCAGAAACTGCTTATCCAACGTATCTTACAGTGGATTCTAGGTTGAGAAATCAAATTCAAAAAAAAGTAAACCAATCTAATATTCCAATATTAGTTGGTACAGTAGATAGAAAAATTGATTCACTTGGTAATAAACTATTTTTTAATAGCACCATTTTCATGAAACCTGAAAAAAATTATGATTTATATTCTAAGATACATCTTGTTCCATTCGCTGAATATGATTTAGTACCGGAGTTTTTACACCCATTAATGAGATTAAATTTAAATATTGATAGAGGTATATTTGTCAAAGGTGAAGATTTTAAAGTTTTTGAATGGAATGGTCTTAGATTTTCAGATCTAATTTGTTACGAATCTAGCTTTGCAAGATACTCCCGAGAATTCAGTAAAAGAGGTGCGAAAATTTTAATGATACAAGCAAACGATGGCTGGTTAGGTAATTCAGCTGGACCTCACCAGCACTTTTCTTCAGCAATATTGAGAGCAATCGAAAACAACCTTCCGGTTGTTCGTTCTGGAAATACTGGTATATCAGGAGTTATTTACCCTTCTGGAATTGTTAAAAATTATAAAAAACTTAATACTCGAGCTGTCTTTATGGAAAAAGTACCAATATATTCTAAAGCATCTTTTTACAGTCAATATGGAGATTTTTTTGCTATTATTAGTTTTGTTATATTTTTATTTTTAGGGCCAGTTAAATGCGCAAAAAATTAATAATAATAATATTTTTATACGGACTCTCTTTTTCAAAAACACTAGATCCAGTCTTGAAGTCCGCTATATTACCTGGTTGGGGTCAAAGTGAGTTAGGAGAAGAAAAAAAGAAAAAGGTTTTTACGATATTTGAATTTACAGCTTTAGCTGCTTGTCTTTCTTCTTATGGTTTTTCAAAACATATTCAACATAATTATAAAACTTTTGCTGCAAACCATGCGAATGTTCAAAGTTTTGAAAACGATCGACAATTTTGGGTTGATATAGGTAATTATATTAACTCTGAATCGCATGACAGTGAGCATTTAAGATGGCGTGAGAATGATAAGCTTTACAGGAATAATTCTTTATGGAGTTGGGACTCTCATGATAATATGAAAAAATTTGAAAAATTACGTATAAAAAGTGATTCTCTTAACCGTCAAGGTAAATTTATTGCTGGAGCTATCCTAATCAATCACATAATCTCCTCCATAGATGCGCTCTATATTAAAAAAATTAAACAACAAAATTTATTAGAACTATCATCTTCTATTGATTTAGAAAATTCCAGATTCGAATTAATCTTTAAATTTTAATATGAACCCTTTAATTAGGTTTTATATATTTTTTGCTTTTACGATTTCAATATTTATATCAAAGAACATTACACTCATATTATTTCATTTTTTATTTATTAATTTATATTTTTTTTTAAAAAAAAGAATTTTTTTTCTTTGGAAAGATGAAATACTTAAATTTTGGTTATTTTTTCCGCTAAGTAGTTTTATTTTTTTTACAATTTCATATTTCAGTTCAAATCATTCTTTAATTATTATTATTAAAAATGTTTTTTTATCAACATTTCGATACTTTTTAATAATTAGTTTTACGTTAGTTTATTTTTTAGAATCAAAAAATGATGATCTCCTGTTATCGATCAAAAATTTAATTTATAAATTTTCTTTTAAAAGTATAATAATTAACCAGGCAATTATCTTTTTTGATTTAATGATTAGATTTTATCCTAATATTATTAAACAATGGGAAAATTTGATCAGAGGGCAAAATGCTCTATCAAATAATCCTGAAATAAATTATTTAAAAAAGGTAAAAACCTTTGCAATAAATATTCCAGATTTTATTTTAATTAATCTTTGGAGAACTGAGAAATTATCCACAAGTATGAAAATGAGAGGTTATGGGAATAAACTTCCAATGAGTAGCTATCCTATTTTATCTCTTCGCACATTTGATTTGAGAACTCTTTTAGTTACACTTATACTTCTATTCGGATTTCATTTTGCTTTCTAGGTATAAATTAATTATTCAATATGATGGAACAAAATTTTTTGGTTGGCAGTTACAAAAAAATAAAAGAACTATTCAAGGAGTATTAGAAGAGACAATAAAATTAATTTTAAAGTCAGATAGTAGAATACCAGTTTATGGTTCTGGTAGGACAGACACAGGTGTCCATGCATTGGGACAGGTAGCTCATGTTGATATGAATATTAAAATGAATTCAGAATCAATGATGAGAGCGCTCAATGGTAACCTTCCTAAAGATATTCAAATATTAAACTTTATCAGGGTAAATAATGATTTTCATTCTAGGTTTAATGCTACAAAAAGATGTTATATATACCAGCTCTACACAGGAAAATCTTTGCTATTTAATAATCAATCATGGCACATAAAATCATTAGATCTAAAGCTTCTAAATATACTTTCTACCTTTATAATCGGAGAGCATGATTTTTTGTCATTTAGTAAGTTTAATAAAGATAAGATTAATACTTCTTGTATTATATATACTTCATTTTGGGAAATTGAAAATGATATTGTCTATTTTAAAATTGAAGGTAATAGGTTTCTCCACCATATGGTCCGTTATTTAGTGGGGACGATGACAGCCGTGAATACTAAAAAAATAGCTATAGAAGAATTTAAAGTGCTTTTAAATGAACCTAAAAAAATATCGCGCGTATTTAAAGCACCATCAAGAGGCTTAATACTAAAAGAGGTTTTTTATGAGTAGAAGATTATTTGTAATAGTTTTATTCAGTGGCTCTATTTTTGGAAATGGAATCAGCAATTCAAGAGAGACCTCAATCACAAGGGCAATTAAGAAAACAGGACCATCTGTTGTAAGTATTAACGTAGAGCAAAGTACCTCCTCAGTCTCATTTGATCCATTCCTTGGTTTTATGTATCCTCGTGAAATTTTTCCTATGAAAAGCTCTGGAAGTGGTGTAATAATAAGTCCTGATGGGTTTATTTTGACAAATAGTCATGTAATAGAAAATGCAGCTGAAATATCAGTTGTTTTATCTGGTGGATATAAGCACAATGCTGAATTAGTAGGAGTGGATTTAACTTCTGATCTAGCCTTATTAAAAATAAGTGGCATTGATTTTCCTTACGCTTCTATATCTGATTCTGATGATTTAATTATTGGTGAATGGGTTGTAGCTTTAGGTAACCCATTTCAACTTTTTTCTATTAATAATAAACCTTCTGCAAGTATTGGAATAATAAGCGCTACAAATATGGACTTTGGAGTTCAAGAATCGGGTAAAGTATTGCAAAACATGATCCAGACAGATGCCGCAATAAACCCAGGTAACTCTGGCGGTCCATTAGTTAATTCTTTAGGTGAAGTTATAGGTATTAATACATTTATATTCAAAGATAGAGATTTAAGAGGAGCGGTGGGAATAGGTTTTGCTATTCCAATTAATTCAGCCATGAAAATAGCAAAAGAATTAAGAAAAACTGGACAAATAGACCGTGGCTATTCAACTGGTTTGGTAGTGCAAGCTGTGAATCGAACTATATCCAATTACCTCAACTTACCATTTATTAAAGGTTTGATAATAATTGAAATTGATAAAGATAGTCCTGCTCAAAAGAACAATTTAAACCTAGGTGATGTAATTATTTCAGTTAATACTATTGAAGTCAATAAGCCCGTAGACATTAGAAATATTATTTTGGAGAACGATCTAAGAGCCGGCGATGATCTTAGTCTAAAAGTATTTACTGGTAATGAATATAAAACTATAAAAATGAAATTAGAAAAATATAAATAAATTTTAAAAGAGCGCTTATTTTAATTATAATGATAAAAAATATATTTTCTAAAGTACTATAATTCTTTAATTTGATATACAGAAACTGAGAAAAAAATAACAATAGCTTTCATGCGTTGATTTTATTGATATTTGATATGAAAAAACAGCCAAAACACCTTATTCCAAATATTTTAACATTATTTAATATGTTTATCGGCTTTTTAGCGATTGGATTAATCATAAATGGTCAGCCAGTTCAAGCAGGAATTTTTATATTATTTTCAGGTATGTTTGATATTTTTGATGGAAAGATAGCAAGGCTCCTTGGGATTGAATCAAAGTTTGGAATAGAATTCGATTCAATGGCTGATACTGTTTCTTTTTGCGTTGTCCCTTCTATATTAATCTATTCTCTGTATGTTGAGGGCCTTCACCCTCTTTTGGGTGGCGCTATGTCTTTTATCCCTCTGATGTTCGGTTCTATACGGTTGGCCAAATTTAATATTGAACAAGAATTTGGTAATAAAAAATCCTATACAATA